>ERZ857629.262-NODE-262-length-79894-cov-8.802978_pt1 | contig 79894 bp, 94 predicted proteins | sample MGYA00519700_ERZ857629 | MGnify/ENA primary metagenome ERZ857629 (study PRJEB31778, sample SAMEA3449351) | human gut metagenome | biome: human gut; feature: human-associated habitat; material: faeces | place: United Kingdom | collected 2010/2012 ... | reverse complement strand
TCCTTTATCATTTCCTGATAAAACTTGAACTGTATCACCTTTTTTTATTTTCATAAAGGTTTTCCCTCCTTCTTGATTAATTCTTAGTTTTTAATTATAGAACTTCTGGAGCTAAAGATAAGATTTTCATGTAATCTTTATCTCTTAATTCTCTAGCTATAGGCCCAAATATACGTGTTCCTTTTGGAGTTCCATCATCACGTATTATAACAGCTGCATTCTCATCAAATCTTACATAAGAACCGTCTGCTCTTCTTATAGGTTTCTTTGTTCTAACTATAACAGCTTTAACAACATCACCTTTTTTTACAACACCTGTTGGTATAGCACTTTTAACTGATGCAACTATAACATCACCTACACCTGCAAATTTTCTATGTGAACCACCTAAACATCTGATACACATTAATTCTTTTGCTCCTGTGTTATCTGCAACTTTTAATCTTGATTGTTGTTGAATCATCTAGGTTTCCTCCTTATAATTATTCTTTATTTTATAACTGCTTTTTCTACAACTTCAACTACTCTCCATCTTTTATCTTTTGATAGAGGTCTAGTTTCCATTACTTTTACTTTATCTCCTATTTGGCATTCGTTGTTTTCGTCGTGTGCTTTTAGTTTATATGTTCTTTTAACGATTTTACCATATAGTTTGTGCTTAACACTTGTTTCAACTGATACAACTACTGTTTTATCCATTTTGTTAGATGTAACTGTACCAATCATAACTTTACGAAGATTTCTTTCTTCCATTATTTAATCCTCCTTTTAACTACTTAAGCTAGTTCTCTTTCTTTTAAAACTGTGTTTATTCTAGCTATATCTTTCTTTGTTTCTTTTATTTTCATAGGATTATCTAATCCGTTTGTAGCTAAATTAAATCTTAGTTTAAATAACTCTGTTTTTAATTCGCTTAATTCTTTATTTAAGTCTTCTGAAGACATTTCTCTTATTTTCTCTATCTTCATTTAAACATCACCACCTTGATCATTTTCTCTTGTTACAAATTTTGTTTTAACTGGTAGTTTGTGTGAAGCTAATCTTAAAGCTTCTCTTGCAACTTCTTCTGAAACTTCAGCTATTTCAAATAGGATTCTTCCTGGTTTAACAGGTGCTACCCAATATTCAACAGCTCCTTTACCTTTACCCATACGAGTTTCAGCAGGTTTTTTACTTATTGGTTTGTTTGGGAATATTTTAATCCAAACTTTACCACCTCTTTTGATGTAACGTGTCATAGCAATACGTGCTGCTTCTATTTGGTTTGCTGTAATTAAACCAGCTTCTAATGTTTGTAGTCCGAATTCGCCTTCGTTTACAACGTTACCTCTTGTTGCTTTTCCTCTATTTCTACCTTTTTGCATTTTTCTATATTTTGTTCTTTTTGGCATTACTGGCATTATTGTTCTCCTCCTTCTGTTTTAATTTTTTTTGTTGGAAGAACTTCTCCTTTATATATCCAAACTTTTACACCTATCTTTCCATAAGTTGTATCTGCTTCTGCAAATCCGTAATCAATATCAGCTCTTAATGTTTGTAGAGGAATTGTTCCCTCTTTGTAGAATTCTGTTCTTGCCATATCAGCTCCGCCTAAACGTCCAGATACAGCTGTTTTAATTCCTAGAGCTCCTGCTTTCATAGATTTTTGCATGCATTGTTTCATTGCTCTTCTGAATGAAATTCTTCTTTCTAGTTGTCCTGCGATGTTTTCTGCTACTAATTGAGCATTTGTGTCAACATCTTTAACTTCAACTATGTTTAAGTTTACTTCTTTACCTATCATTTTTGATAATTCTTGTTTTAAGCTTTCAGCTAAGTTACCACCTTTTCCGATAACTACACCTGGTTTAGCTGTGTAAACATTTACTTTTACAAATTTAGCTGTTCTTTCTATTTCTATTTTAGAAATACCGCTAACATATAATTTTTTCTTTACATATTCACGGATCTTGTGGTCTTCGATTAGGTAATCACTAAAATTCTTTGAATCTGCGTACCATTTAGAATCCCAATCGCTTATAACACCAACTCTTAATCCATGTGGATGCATTTTTTGTCCCATATCTTAAACTCCCTCCTTAAACTTCTCTTAACTTAATTGTTATATGACTTGTTCTTTTTCTAATTCTTGAAGCTGATCCTTTTGCTGCTGGTCTAATTCTTTTCATTGTAGGACCTTGGTTTGCATAGATTTCGCTAACAACTAAATTTCCTCTATTCATACCATGGTTGTTTTCTGCATTTGCTATTGCAGAATTTAATAATTTTTCTAATACTTCAGATGATGCCTTTGGTGTAAATTTAACTATTGCTAATGCTTCATCAACTTTTTTGCCTCTTATTAAGTCTGCTACTATTTTAACTTTTCTTGCTGATATTCTAGCAAATCTTAATGTAGCTGTTGCTTCTAGTACTTTATTTTCTTCTGGCATTTAATTTACCTCCTTTAAATATTCATAACGCTTATTTTACGTTTGTTTTCTTTTCTCCTGAATGTCCTCTAAATGTTCTTGTTGGAGCAAATTCTCCTAATTTATGTCCTATCATTTCTTCTGATATATATACTGGAACGTGTTTTCTTCCATCATGAACTGCTATTGTGTGTCCTACCATTTGTGGGTAGATTGTAGAAGCTCTTGACCAAGTTTTTAAAACTTGTTTTGTTCCGCTTTCATTCATAGCTTGAATTCTTTTTAATAATCTTTCTTCTACGAATGGTTTTTTCTTACTAGATCTTGACATTAGATTTTCCTCCTTTTAATTATTTTCTTCTCTTTACTATATATTTGTCTGTTCTATTATTTTTCTTTCTTGTCTTATATCCTAATGCTGGTTTGCCCCAAGGAGTAAGTGGTCCACTATGTCCTACTGGTGCTTTACCTTCACCACCACCATGTGGGTGATCTACTGGGTTCATAACAGAACCTCTAACTGTTGGTCTAACGCCCATATGTCTTGTTCTTCCTGCTTTGCCTAGTTTTACGTTTCCATGGTCTGTGTTACCGATTGTTCCTATTGTTGCTCTACATTTTGCTCTTACTAATCTCATTTCTCCTGATGGTAATCTTACATGTGCATATTCTCCTTCTTTAGCCATAAGTTGTGCTTCTCCACCTGCAGCTTTTACCATTTTTCCACCTTGACCTGGGTTTAATTCTATATTATGAATTAAAGTACCAACTGGAATGTTTTCTATTGGTAAGCAATTTCCTGGTTTAATATCTACGTTTTCACCAGATACTACTTTGTCTCCATCTTTTAATCCTACTGGAGCTAGTATATATGCTTTTTCTCCATCTTCATATTGAATTAAAGCTATATTACTTGTACGATTTGGATCGTATTCAATTCCGATAACAGTTGCTTCCATGTTATCTTTCTTTCTTTTAAAATCGATTATTCTATATTTTTGTCTGTTTCCACCACCTTGGTGTCTAACTGTAATTCTACCATAAGAATTTCTACCTGCATTTTTCTTTTTCTTTGCTAATAAAGATTTTTCAGGTGTTGTTTTTGTTATTTCGTCGTTTGTCAATGTTGTCATATTTCTTCTTGATGGTGTGTATGGTCTAAATGTTTTTATTCCCATTTTCTCTTTTCCTTTCTCGAATTCATGAAAAACTTCGTATTACGTTGTCAAGCTCAATCAAAAATGCTCGACATACTTTTGTATAGTCTGTGCTTTTTTCTTTCGCTTTCCTAGTACTACTCGTTTTTGCTAAATTCTCTTACTTAAAATATTTGTGGATTTTTTCCTGCTCCACTCTGCAGATATTTATTTGTTTTCCTGGTTTTTTCCAGATAATTTTAGGTGTTAATTAAGCTCCCATAAATTCATCAATTGAATCTTTGTATTTTTTGTCTAACTTAACTTCTTTTCCACCTTTTCCTAGGTAAGTTACTTCTGCTGGATTTGTATCAATAGTTACTATTGCTTTTTTCCAATCAGGTCTTTTTCCTGAATGTGCTCCCATTCTTTTTTCTTTACCTTTAACTGTCATTGTATTAACATTTAATACTTTAACTCCAAATATTGCTTCTACAGCATTTGCTATTTGAACTTTTGTTGCTTTTTTTGCAACGCGGAATGTATACTTTCCTTCTTCTAAACCTTGGTTACTTTTTTCTGTTACTATAGGTTTTATTATTATATCTTCTGGTTTCATTTAAGCATACACCTCCTCTAAGTTTTTAACACTGTCAACTGTTAATACTAATTTATTGTATTTTAATAAATCGTAAACGTTTATTGTGTTTGTTAATGTTGTTTTAACTCCTTCAATGTTTCTAGATGAAGCTTGAACATTTAGGTTCTTTTCTGGTAATACGATTAATGCTTTTCCTTCAACTTTTAAGTTTTCTAGTGCATTTACCATGTTCTTTGTTTTAACTTCTTTTAAATCTAATTTATCAACAACTACTAGGTTGTTTTCTAATACTTTAGAACTTAATACTGATCTTATAGCTAGTTGTCTTTCTTTTTTGTTTATTCTGTAGCTATAATCTCTTGGTTTTGGTCCTAAAGCTATACCACCTTTTATCCATTGTGGTGCTCTAATACTTCCTTGTCTTGCTCTACCTGTTCCTTTTTGTCTCCATGGCTTTCTTCCACCACCAGCAACTTCTGCTCTTGTTTTTGTGTTAGCTGTACCTTGTCTTTGATTTGCCATGTAATTTACTAAAGCAATATGAACAATTTTTTCGTTTGGTTTAATTCCAAATACGTTTTCGTTTAATTCGATATCGCTTACTTTTTTACCTTCTATATTGTAAACATCTATTTTAGGCATTTCGTTTTCTCTCCCTTCCTACTATTTTGTACTCTTTACTGAATTTCTTATTTTTAGGATAGCTCCTTTATTTCCTGGAACACTACCTTTTATTAATATTACGTTTTTGTCCATATCTACTTTTACGATTTCTAGATTTTGAACTGTAACTGTTTCGTAACCCATATGTCCTGGTAAGTTCTTTCCTTTATAAACTCTACCTGGAGTTGATGTTGATCCCATTGAACCTGGTCTTCTGTGATACATAGAACCATGTCCCATAGGTCCTCTTGATTGTCCATGACGTTTAATAACACCTTGGAATCCTTTACCTTTTGATGTTCCAGTAACATCTACTGATTCTCCTGCTGTGAAAATGTCAGCTTTTATTTCATCTCCAACATTGTAAGAAATTTCTTCTAATCTAAATTCTCTTAAATGTTTTTTTGGAGTAACATTTGCTTTTGTGAAATGTCCTTTTGTAGGTTTTATAAGTTTCTTTTCTTTAACTTCTCCAAAACCTAATTGAATTGCTTCGTATCCATCAGCGTCCTTTGTTTTAACTTGTACTACTGTACATGGACCTGCTTCAACTACAGTAACTGGAATTGCTCTACCGTTTTCATCAAATATTTGAGTCATTCCTATTTTCTTTCCTAAAATTGCTTTTTTCATTAATATTCCTCCTAACTATTGGCTAGTATTTGTACTAGCTTGGTTAATTTTTAACCTATTTAAAATTAAAGTTTAATTTCGATGTCAACACCGGCTGGTAATTCTAATTTCATTAGATTATCAACTGTAGCTTGAGTTGGATATAAAATATCTATAACTCTTTTATGTGTTCTCATTTCGAACTGTTCTCTTGAATCTTTGTGTTTGTGTGGTGAACGTATAACTGTAACTACTTCCTTTTTAGTTGGTAGTGGGATAGGACCTGATACTTTAGCTCCTGTTCTTTTAGCAGTATCTACTATCTTTTCAGCAGACTGGTCTATAAGAACGTGATCATAAGCTTTTAGTCTTATTCTGATTTTTTCGCTTGTAGTCATCACCTTTTTTGCCCCTTTTGTAGCTTTTTCTGTTTTTGTAGCTGTTTTTTTAGCTGTTTCCTTTTTAGCTACTGGTTTCTTAGTTCCTTTTTGAACTTTTTCTGCGTTTGAAACTTCTGTTTCTTTTGCCATGTTAAATTCCCTCCTTTTAAATTCTTGCGATACCTAGCTTTTGATTTTTATAGCATCTTTCGTCCAATCTCACAGGTGATGGACTACTAATTTTTTAAAAATCTAAAAGTTTCTTCGCTTCTTAAATAATTGCCTGAGGAAAGTTATTAACGCACCCTGGTGTTTCATTGTTTTCCATTTTTTTATCCTAGTGTTAGCTAGGACAAGTGCTATTTTTCTAACTTATCCGCCTAGGTCTTAGCCAAGACATACTCCACGAAAGTTCCCTCCATTATAATAATGTAGCCACATTTCGCTTCAACGCAAATCTACACGCAATATCTATTATACTGCGTGTAGTCTAGTTTTGTCAATACTTTTGGTAAAAATTATGAAAATTTTAGTTACTATTCAGACTTGAACTAATAATATAAGTAGCCAAATGCAAAAATTCTGGCAAAATGTTTAAATATTCCTAAATAATAGCATTTTCTTTACAATTACAGAAGTGTCTTCCAATGCTCCATATACAAATACTATGTCATTTTCCTTTATATTTTGTAAGGCATAGTCTTCATTTTCATTATCAAAGTATATTCCAAGAATTTGCCTAGATCCCATAATATCTAAACCAAAAACAATATACATTTTTTTGTTAGTTAAGCAAATATCAGTTCTAATTTTAATATCCTTTGTTACAACATAAACTGCGATAAAGCAGTTACTAAATTTCCTTTTTTGAAAATCTGTTAAATTAATTTTTTCCATTTTCTATTCCTTTCCAAGTACAAAAAAATATGGCATGTAATTTACACACCATATTATACAATATCCAATTAATGAAAAAATTTACACACTATACTTGACAAGCTCAGCTTCCCTAAAACTACTTTGAGATATTTAATTAATATATCGCCTGCAAGCTTACAGCATTACAAAAAGTGTGGCTCTAGAACCGTAGGATGTGCCGCTGTAGTTCGGATAGCTGCGGAAGCGATAACTAGCAGAATAACTGTAGTTGTTGTAACTGCCGGCCCCTGTAATCTCGAGCGTTGACGTTGTTCGCCTCCGTAGTCCATTCAACTACATTACCTTCTAAATCATATATATTCTTTGATAAGTCTTTATATGGTTCTGTTTCATATCCTGAATAATTTTCATTATATCCTACACCGCCTGTTAGATATGGTTTTGTAGTAAATTTTGATGATGTATGCCCTACATTTCCTGCTTTTGTTACATCATATTTTCCTGCTACATTTACAAATTCTAACATTTGGTCGTGACATGTACCTAGCATCATACTACTTTTTACTTTATTTCCTAAACCTTTATTTGCTGCATAAGCCTTTTGCTGTGCATACATATAGTACCAATTACTTGCTATTCCTGATTTTGTTCCTGCTATTACGTTTATTGCTTCTCCTCTTGTTGTTTTTAAATTACTTGTTTCATATCTGCCTACGTAATAACCTCCTGCATCATAAACTAATGCTACTATCTCATTATATTCGTTTTGCAGTGTTTCTTTAAATTTTGCTGTACTTGCATAGCTTGTATTATCTCCTGTCACAGTTGACATATATCCTAAGTTAGTTGAACTTCCATCATAACTTGTTCCATCTCCTGTACTGTTTCCAGTTACAACACCTGGTTCACGAAGCCCTGAATTTGCTGTATATACTTCTGTATATGTTTTTTTATAGTTTTCTCCCTCGCTTGTTGCATATAGTCTTCCTGCCATTTGTGTTGAATTATGAGTTGTGCATTTAGCTGTTCCATTTTCTGCTACTATATTACAACTGCCATTACTTGTCGTTTTTTTCTGGCATATGAACATGTTATTTATTTGTTCATGTGATATTGGTATCCATACAAATTGGTCATACTTCGTTTTTTCCGTTCCATCCCATTTTACATCTTTTAGTTCTTCTTCTGGTATTAAATATATTACTAATCCTCCATCTATTGTTCTTTCACTATCTATTCCTGATACTGTAAATCCAGCTGGGATTATTGCTGTCTTATCGCCTACCTTGTATTCTGTTGACTCTGTTACCCTTGTTCCTCCTGGAATATTTATTGATGATAAGTTAATATAATCTTCTATTGAATTATACTTTTTACCATCAATTTCAATTACTCCACCTTTTGATTCTTCCTCAGATGCTGTTTTGTATTTATTTACTGTTTTTTCTGCTGTTCCTATTAAGTTACTTTTTATTACTACATTCACACTTACTGCTACTAATATTAACATTACTACTATTGTTATTATTAACGCAACTAGCGTTATACCTTCGTTTCTCTCCACTTTAAACTTCCTCCTTAATTTTTCTTTAAAATAATTTACAGTATTAATATATATCTTTTTGTATTTCCCTGTCAAGTAGTTTTTTATGTTTTTTTGTAATTTGCAAATAATTTGTCAAATTTATGAATATTTTTCTTTTTTAATTTTTTTTCTATCATTTTTATTTCTTGTGATAAACTGTCACATTTATTCAATAAATCTTGTATTTGCTTATACATATTATTATTGTAGATTGCTTATTTGTATTTTAGCTTTACTTTGCTCTTAGTCTGAATAGTAACATATTTTATGTAAAATTTTAGAGCTATGTTTTCACATAGCTCTAAAACATTTTATACTCCTAATTTTGCAATTTCATTTTCTACCATATTGACTGCATTTTGGTATTGTATTTTTAATGCTTCAGCTTTCTCACTTGTTGATACATCTGTGCCTAATTTTGTGCCCCCACCTAAAGTTGTTGAATTTATTTTTGAAATGCTACCATAAGTTCCATCTAATAATTTTTGTTCATTATAATGGCAATTTTCTGATATAATGTCAATTACTTTTATCAAAACATCCATCTCATTTTTGAAATATATTCTGTCACTATCATCTATATAAGTTCCTGTTGCACTATTACATAGCTCAATTCCTCTTTTCAAACTATCCTTAATAACTATTAATCCATTTCTTGCTATTTTTATATCCAAATTAGCTTCATTAGAGGCTAATATACTATTTTCCTCTTTATAAAAATCCTTTAATATTTCTAGTCCATTTAACACTGCCCCAGCACGGCTTCTGTTTTCTGACACTATATTTATTGCCTGCTTAATTTTATTCAAATATGCCTCTAATGACTCTGTTGTTGCAAGTTCATTTTCAATATTACTGCTATTTAGTCCTAATGCTTCTGATTCTAAATTGTCTATTTTTAAGAACATACCTCTAACTGCAATATCTCTTGCAATATTCCCATTTAATAGAATTTCACCATCAAAAGTTATTGTTGTTGCATTGTCATCAATTATACTAAGGATTTGCTTTATCTCTTTCATTAACGTTTTTTTATCTGACTCCAACTTTGTTGAATTGCTATATTGTACAACCAATTGTTGAAGTCTTTGAAGGACTTCATGATTTGTACTCATGCCTCCCTCTGCTGTATAAATAAGCGATTCCCCATTTTCTATTTCTGTAATTATTGAATCATTTGCTTCTTTATCTTTCATTGAATTTAATTTACCCATTAGTTCGTCTACTCTTGTTTGTTCTTGTTCTGCTTTTGCATTTGTTCCGTCTACTGCTTTTTCGGCACTGCCAAATAAATTGCCCTTAATAGCTAGATTTATGCTTACACCTACTAAAATTAAAAGAAGTATAATTGTTATTATTAATGCTATTATAGTTATTCCTTTTTCATTAAAATTAGTTTTTTGTTTCATTTTATCCTCCTTTGTGCTTCTCTATATATTTAAAATTCTTCTATAATATAATTTTTAAATTTGCAATATTTTTCTTAAATTATTTGCAAATTTTTTGTCTTACATATTCGTAAAGCACTACACCCGTTGCCACAGAAGCATTTAAGCTTTCTGTTTTTCCAAGCATTGGTATAATTATTTTCGTATCTGATAGTTCTTGAATTTCTTTTGAAACTCCATTTGCTTCGTTTCCTACTATTATTGCAGATTTATTTAGTTCAATATCATATAGGCTTTTATCTGCATCTAAAGATGTTGAGATTACATTGAATTTATGCTTTTTAATTTCTTTTATTGTATCTTTTAAATTTTCGCTTTCTATTACATTTACTCTAAAAATTGCTCCCATTGTTGAGCGCACTACTTTTGAGTTGTATACATCTCCGCTTCTCTTTGATACAATTATTTGGCTTAAGCCAACACTATCTACTGTTCTTAATATTGTACCTAAGTTTCCTGGGTCTTGCAAATCGTCTAATATAACTATCATATCTTCTTTATAGTTAATTTCTTTGTTACCTTCTGGTTTTCCAACCACGGCTAAAATTCCCTGTGGATTTTTAACTTCTGTTATTGTGTTAAACACTTTTTCATCAACATATATGCAGTTTTGCTTTGCAACTTCATACATTGAATTTTGGTTTATTGCCTCTTTATTGCAATTATCACATACTATAATTGTTTTTACATTTGCATTTTCTTTTATTGCTTCATTTATAAGTTTTATTCCTTCTATAACATATTCCCCATATTCATCTCTGTATTTCTTCTCTTTTAGCTTTCTTATATGTTTAATAGTTTCATTATCCTTACTGGTTATTAGCATCTTTTAATAACTCTCCTATCTCTTGAATTATATTCTTTTGGTCTTGAACTTTGTATGTTATGTATGGCGTAATTCCTGTAGAGAATTTGATTTTATCGTTATATTTATGTACAAGTTCTGCCATATCTAGAGTAAACTTATCTGGCTCAAAGTATAGTATTATATTATTTTGCTTCTGAATAACTTTTATTATACCACAATTTTTACACATTTCCTTAATTTTTACAATTTTAATTAAGTTCAATGTTTCTTCTGGTATTTTTCCAAATCTATCTGTTAAATCTTCTTCAATATTCTTAAAGTCTTCATCTGTTCTACATAGTGCTATATTTCTGTAACTTTCCATTTTTTGATCTTGATTTTCAATATATGTATCTGGTATGAAGCTTGAAATATTAATATCAATTGTAACTTCTGGTTCTTCCTCTGTTTTTATTCCCTTTTGCTCTTTAATTACTTCATCTAAAATCTTGCAATATGTATCATATCCAACTTCGTCTATATGACCATGTTGAATTTCACCTAGCATACTTCCTGCTCCTCTTATTTCTAGGTCTCTCATTGCAATTTTAAAGCCTGAACCAAATTCGGTAAATTCTTTTATAGCTTTTAACCTTTTTTCTGCAACTTCTGTAATCATTTTGTCTCGTTTATATGTTATATATGCATATGCTTGTTTATCGCTTCTACCAACTCTTCCTCTAATTTGGTATAACTGTGCTAGTCCAAGTCTATCAGCATTTTCTACAATTATAGTATTTGCATTTGGTATGTCTATTCCAGATTCTAAAATAGTTGTACATACAAGTACATTTATTTCTTTATCTACAAATTTTTGCATTATATCTTCTATTTCATGTCCTGACATTTGTCCATGTGCAAAAGCTACTTTAGCTTCTGGTACAAGCTTTGAAATATCATCAGCTTTTTTATCTATGTTTTCTACATTATTATATAGATAGAAAACTTGCCCATCTCTTCCAAGTTCTTTTGTTATTGCTTCTTTAACCACTTCATCATCATATTCTAATACATAAGTTTGAACAGGTCGTCTATTTTGTGGTGGTTCGTAAAGGCAAGACATGTCTCTTACTCCTACAATAGACATATGCAATGTTCTAGGTATTGGTGTTGCTGTCATTGTTAGTACATCTATATTTGTTTTTAGTTTTTTAATTTTTTCTTTGTGCTTTACTCCAAATCTATGCTCTTCATCTATTATTAGTAATCCTAAGTTTTTGTATTCAATTTGGTCATTTAATAATTTATGTGTTCCTATTACAATATCTACTTCTCCTGTTTTTAAACCTTTTATTACTTCTTTTTGTTTTGATGCTGGCACAAATCTATTAAGTAATTCTATTCTTATTGGATAATCTTTCATTCTTTCTTTGAAAGTATCATATTGTTGTGTTGCTAGAATTGTTGTTGGTGCTAAATATGCAACTTGCTTTTGGTCCATACATGCTTTAAAAGCTCCTCTTAAAGCAACTTCTGTTTTACCATATCCAACATCTCCGGCAAAGTAATCTATCCATTGGTTTTTCGCTTTCCATATCTTTTTTCATTTCTTCTATGCTTCTTAATTGGTCGTTCGTTTCAGTATATGGGAATTTTTGTTCAAATTCTTTTTGCCATTCTGTATCCTTTGAGAACATAAAGCCTTTTGCCTTTTCTCTTTTTGCATATAACTCAATTAAGTCTTTTGCAATTTCTTGTAAGTTAGACTTAACTCTTGCTTTTGCCTTTGCCCAGTCTTTGCTTCCAAGTTTGTTTAATCTTGGTATTCCATCTCCTGAACCTATATATTTCTTTACATTATCCAAACTGCTTGTTGGGACATATAAAATACCATCATCTTTGTATTTTATTTTAATATAGTCTTTTGTAACTCCTGCAGCTTGAATTGTGTTTATTCCAATGAATTGTCCAACTCCGTTTGTTCTATGTACTATGTAGTCTCCAACTTTTAAGTCTGAGAAGATTATTGTTTCTCCTGCTTTGAATTGCTCTGGTGTTTTTCTTTTCTTTTTTGGGATATTAAATAGCTCTTCTATTGATATTACAAGTAAATTGAAATCATAGCATTCAAATCCCTCTGTAAGAGAACCTTCTGTTATTATTAATTTTTGGAGCTGTTTTGGGTTGTTTATTTTTTCTGCAAGAAGGTCTTTTGTTCTTTTTATGTTATTTTGATTTCCACAAAGTATGGCTATTGTTGTACCTTGTCCAAGTCCTTCTTGTACTTCCTTAAACAATAGATCCATTGAACTACGAAAAAAGTTTACCTCCCTATAGCTAAAACTATATCCGTTTCTTTTTGCATGCATACTTTGTTTATCTACAAACCCTATATCTTTATTTTCTAAGTATATGGTTTGAATACTTTTTATTCTATCTAAAAATTCTATATAATCTTCTATCTTTTCTAGTAATTCTGGTATATAACGTTTTTTTTCTACTAAGTTTTGCATTAACAGTTTTGTATCTTTTATAACGTTTTCAGACCTTGCTTTTATTTTGCTTACTTCATCTATAAATATAATATAGTTGTCTTTTATATAGTCTATAAAAGTATTATCTGGGTCGTTATAAAACTTATTCCAATATTTATCTATTTTGTTTGTGAAGTTTCCTTCTAAAACTTCTTCTTTATCTCTTTGATCCTGAATGTCCTTTGCAACTTCTTCTAGTGGTTTATCTAATAAAAATTCATGTGCTGGGTATATTTTTATATTTTCTCGTTTTTCTAAAGACCTTTGTGTGTTGATGTCAAATGTTCTTATTGAATCTATTTCATCTCCCCATAGTTCAATACGAATTCCTTGCTTTTCAGAAATTGCAACATCTATAATACCACCTCTTACACTGAATTCAGATTTGTTTTCAACTACATCTTGTCTTTCATATCCAAGTAGTACAAGTTTTTGCTTTATTTCTTCAAGATTGATTACATCACCAATTTTAAGTTCTAATATATTTTTATATAGCACATCTTCTGGTATAATTTTTTGGCTTACTGCTTCAATAGTTGTTACAATTATTTTAGCTTGCTTTTTATGTATTTCGTTTAAACATGCTATTCTACTGTATGTTATATCTTTGCTTTCAGCTAAATAATCATATGCCAATATCTCTTTTTTAGGGAAATAATTAATGTTATTTTCAAAATATTCTAAATTTCTTATAATCTTTTTAGCTTGTAACTCATTATATGTAATTATACAAATTGGCTTTTCTGCATAAAAGTAAGTGGAATATGCAAAATGCACCTTTCCACTATCTGTTAAACCAGAAAGCATAATTGGACTTGTATTGTCTTTTACATTTGAAATATAATCATTAAACTTCTTAAAGTTTGGAAGTATTTTTACTATATCGTTCATCTAATGTCTCCTTATTTTCAAAAACTCATTTGATAATTATACCACAAAATAGCTAGAATTGGAAGGTTTTTACATGAAAAAGCCACACATCTTTTTGTGTGACTTTTTTAATTTAAAATTATTCTACATCTTGTTTGTAATCTGGTGCTGTTTCTAGTAGTTCTGGTTTTTTTAAATATCTAAATAATGATTTGAAAGAGTTTGCATAATAAAATCCATCACAAATTCTTTCATCTCCAACGAAAGCAAGTGTTATACATTTTTCTTCTTTTATTTCTTCGTCTTCATATATAAAGCTTTTTTTCTTCTTTCCCATTGAAAAGAACATACTTGTTGTTCCAAAGTTATACAAATGATGATATATTGTGTCTATTCCTAATGATCCAACATTTGTTAAAAATACACTTGTGTGGAATGGACTTGCTTTTATTACTGCTTTTGGTAAAAGTCCATGTCTATCTAGGAATTTTAAGAATTTAACAGCTACTCTAATTAGTCCTGTTGGTATTAAGCCAAGAGTTTTAGCTAATTTATCAGTTTCATTATTAGCTTCAACTTCTTTGTTTTGTTCAATTATTGCATCTAGCTTTTGTTTAATATCAAAAATAGTTTCTGTTCCTTGATATTCAATTTTTGTAGTTGTTTCAACTCCATCATCTGTAAGATTTTTCTTAATTGCAAGTGATACATATATTTTGTTTCTTGCATATGTTGTGCCATTCATAACAAATCTGTTTAATCGTGGTCTTTCAGCAATTACTCTTACAATTGCTGCATAAATAATATGCATGTATGCAATTTTAATTCCATCTTTTGCCTTATTATCTATGTATTCGTCTAAATATTTTATTGGAATATCTTGCTTATATAAAACTTGTGAATCGTTCCTTTCTAACATTACACTAGGTATTACCTTAAAGAATGCTGGTAATGTTTTAATTTTTCTTCCATCGCTTCTGTGTCCAAACATAAAAAATATCTTCCCCTCTATGTGCTAAGCTTTGTTTATTAGTACATATATCTATTTTATATTTATTGTCGCAAAAAGTCAAGTTTGGGAAGAAAATTTTATCTAATAATTTTTTTCATTCTAGTATTTTCCATTGCTTTTTAATGTATTTTATGTTAACATAATTTTAGGAGGATTACATATGATGAAGAATTTTATTAATGATTTTAAAGGTATTGATATTTCTATAATAAATGTTATGAAAGGCGGTTTTAAAGCTTCTTTGGTGTTATGTTTAATTGCTACATATATTATGTATTTATATGTTTTAAACCCTGTATCACATATGGCTTTTGATATTGGCTATTCTATTGCAAGATGTGGTTTAATGTTTTTTGTTAGTTTTTTAGTTGGAGCTTTAGCTAGCCATTATATAATTAATAGGAAAACATAGGTTGAATTTTATGGAAACTTGTGGTATACTACTTTAGAATTTCCATTTAGGAAATTACTTTATATTTTTGGAGGTTAAAATCATGAAAGGGAAAAAGACCGTGGCCATTGATTGTGATGTTTTTTGCATCAAACCGTTTCACTGCCGGGACGACATCATGATTACCGGGAACTTCTATGCAATGGCAGAGTGTTCCCTTGGCAACCTCGAGACTGGAGAAGATATTCTCATCAAATCTCCCGAACCCGTTCTGGCCAAAAGTCTTTCGGCTCATGGGCGCATTGACGTAAATACGTTCTTGCTCCTTTGTCCCGAAATTCGTGCTGAAAAAGGCTGTTTCATTCATCAGCCCTACAAAATTTCTGATTAACCTTCAAAACTCCCCTTAAGGCTCTTAAGGGGAGTTACTTTATTTATTTAATTCTTCTAAGAACATTTTGTTTAACATTTGTGGATTTGCTTTTCCTTTTGTTTCTTTCATTGCCTGTCCCACTAAGAAACCTAATGCTCTGTCTTTACCAGCTTTATAATCTGCTATTGATGCTGAGTTTGCTTCAAGTATTTTTTGTACTACTTCTTTAATTGCACCTTCATCTGAAATTTGTATCCAACCTTTTTCTTTTATTATATCCTCTGGGTCTTTTGGGTTTTCAAATAATTCTTCTAATACTTGTTTTGCAATTTTTGAACTTATTGTTCCTTTATCTATTAATATTATTAGTTTTCCAAGTTCTTCTGGTGTAAATGGTATTGCACTTGGTTCTTCTTCTTTTTCGTTTAATATTCTTGTTATATCTGTCATTATCCAGTTGCTAACTGCTTTTGGGTTCTTACATATTTCTGTTGCTTGTTCAAATAAATCTGATAGATGTTTTGATGATGTTAAAATATTGCTATCATATTCTGGAAGTTTGTATTCTTCAATATATCTTGCACGTCTGCTTTCTGGCATTTCTGGAAGTGTTTTTCGTATTTCTTCTATCATTTCATCTGATATTTTTATAATTCCTAAATCTGGTTCTGGGAAATATCTGTAGTCTTGTGCATCCTCTTTATCTCTCATTGAGAAAGTTTTGCCTGATACCTCGTCCCATCTTAATGTTTCTTGGTATATTTTATTTCCCTTTTCAATTTCTTCTACTTGACGTTCAGCTTCGTATTCAATGGCTCTTGCAATTGACCTAAATGAGTTCATGTTTTTCATTTCTGTTCTTGTTCCAAATTCTTTTGCACCTTTTTTTCTAACAGAAACGTTTACATCAGCTCTTAAAGAACCTTCTTGCATTTTACAATCTGATACTTCAATATATTCTAGTATTGATTTTAGCTTTTTCAAATACTTATCCGCTTCTTCTACACTTCTCATATCTGGTTCTGATACTATTTCGATTAGTGGAACTCCACTTCTGTTTAAATCCACTAAACTGCCTCTTCCAAATTCATCATGATTTAATTTTCCTGCATCTTCTTCTATATGAATTCTTGTAATTCCTATTTTTTTAGAATCTTCTCCTTCTTCTATTTCTACATAACCCTTTGTGCAAAGTGGCATATCAAATTGTGATATCTGATATGACTTTGGTAAGTCTGGGTAGAAATAATTTTTTCTATCGTTTTTACTAACTCTTGTAATATCACAGTTTGTAGCAAGTCCTGCTTTTATTGCGTATTCTACAACTCTTTTATTAAGAACTGGAAGTGCTCCTGGCATTGCCATACATACTGGGCAGCAATGTGTGTTTGGTTCTCCACCAAATTCTGTTGGGCATGAGCAGAATATTTTTGTTTTTGTAGATAATTCTGCATGTACTTCTAATCCTATTACCATTTCATAATCTTCTCTTAACATATTCTCCTCCTAATTTTTAAATGTTGGTTTATTGTTTTCTCTAAATTTAATTTCTTGTTCATAAGTGTATGCTGCTTGTATGATACTTTCTTCATCAAAAGGTTTTCCTATTAGTTGTAAGCCTATTGGCATTCCTTGGCTATCTACCCCACATGGAATTGAAATTCCTGGAAGTCCTGCAATATTTACAGAAACTGTGCAAAGGTCTGCTAAATACATTTCTAATGGGTTATTTGATTTTGTGCCTATTTTATATGCAACTGTTGGTGATGTTGGTGTAAGTAGCATATCAAACTTCTCAAACAATTTCTCAAATTCCTGTTTAATTACAGTTCTAACTTTTTGTGCTTTTTTGTAATATGCATCATAATATCCTGAAGATAATACATATGTTCCTAGTATTATTCTTCTTTTTACTTCTGCTCCAAAGCCTTCACTTCTAGAATTTTCATATAATTCTTTTAAGTTTGTAAAGTTTTTGGTTCTATATCCATATCTTATTCCATCAAATCTACCTAAGTTTGAGCTTGCTTCTGCACATGCAATTATATAATACACTGCTAATGCTTCGTTTGCAATATCTAGTGTACATTCTTCAACTGTTGCTCCTAGTTTTTTGTATTCTTCAATCGCCTTTTTTACTGCTTCTTTTACTTCTTCGTTTATTCCTTCTCCTAAAAGTTCTTTTGGAACTCCTATTTTGAATTTGCTTACATCTTTTACCAAGCTCTTTGTATAGTCTTTTTTAGGCATACTTACTGAAGTTGAATCTTTTTCATCATGTCCTGCTATAACATTTAACAATATAGCACTATCTGTAACATCTTTTGTGATAGGACCTATTTGGTCAAGTGATGATGCAAATGCAACTAATCCATATCTTGAAACTAGCCCATATGTAGGTTTTAAGCCTACTACACCACAAAGTGCTGCTGGCTGACGTATTGATCCACCTGTATCTGAACCAAGTGCCCAAGGTACCATATCACTTGCTACTGCTGCTGCACTTCCTCCACTAGATCCACCTGGTGCTGTTTCTAAGTTCCATGGGTTTCTTGTTGTTTTAAATGCAGAATATTCTGTTGAAGCTCCCATTGCAAATTCGTCCATATTAAGCTTTCCAAGGCTAATAATTCCCTCATCTTCTAGTTTTTCTACAACTGTTGCATTATATGGTGCAATAAAGTTTTCTAGCATTTTTGAACTACATGTTGTTTTGACACCTTTTGTGCATAAATTATCTTTTAAACCTATTGGTATTCCAGCAAGCTTTGAATTTTCTCTATTTATATTTTTAGCTTGCTCTTTGGCTGTATCTATTGTCTCTGTTACAAATGCTTGTACATCTTTTTCTTTTTCATTTATTCTTTTTGAATAACTTTCTATTATATCTTCAGATGTTATTTCTTTTTTATCTAACTTTTCTATTAATTCATGTACTGTTAATTCATAAAGTTCCATGTGGGTTCCTCCTTAAATAACCTTTGGTATGCTAAACATATTGTTTTGTTTTTCTGGTGCATTTTGTAATAATGCTGCTTCATCTTCAAATGGTTTTACTTCATCTTCTCTAAAAACATTTACATTACTTGTGCTACCAATTGTTTCGCTAATATTTTCTGTATTTACTCCATTTACTATATTTGCAAAATTTAATATATCTTGAAGATTTTTTCTATATTCCTCAATTTCTTCTTCTTTTAGTTTCAAACATGCTAGTTTTGCAATGTGCAAAACATCTTCCTTTTCAACTTGCATTCTCTCTCATCCTCTCTTTAATTTATCTTCAATATTATATACCTAAATTCGCAAAAAAACAATATGAAACACTTGATTTTTAAGAATTTATAATATACAATAATACCCATGGAGGACATATGAAGAAATCTAGTAAAATTGTTAAAATTAATAATTCTAATATAAAGAAACTAAAGATGCTTGCAGTAGTTTTTATTATACTGTTTATTTTAATTATTTTTAGGCTTGTCTATCTACAATTTATTGATGGGCCATCTTTAAGCAAAGCCGCAAGTACTCAGCAAACTGCAACAAAAACACTAACACCTTCTAGGGGAACTATTTACGATTCTAATGGTAAAGTTTTAGCTCTTAGTGCTGAGGTTGATACTGTTACGGTTAACCCAAGTTTATTAAAATATACTAATGGTGATGAAGTAAAATTAGAATTTGTTGCACAGTCTTTTAGTAATATATTCGGCTTAGAATATGCTGATATTTATAATAAACTAACATCTAACGAAGCTACAGTTACTATTGCTTCTAAGATTGAAAATGATAAAATTCAAGCTTTAAGAGACTGGATGAAATCTAATAAAATATATAGTGGAATTAATATAGACTCTTCTGTAAAAAGATATTACCCATATAATAACTTAGCTTGCCACATGATTGGCTTTACTGGTACTGATAATAACCGGTTTATTTGGGTTAGAAAATTCTTTAGATTCCGTTTTATCTGGTACAGTTGGTAAAATGGTAACACTTATAGACTCTGTAAATAGCGAAATTCCTAATCAACAAAAATCTTATATAGCTGCTCAAAATGGAAGTAATGTTTATTTAACAATTGATGTAAATATTCAATCTATTGTTGAAAAATACCTTTCACAAGCTGTTGTAGATAACATTGCTGATTATGGAACTGCAATTGTAATGGAGCCTTCAACTGGTAATATTTTAGCTATGGCAAATTACCCTGATTATGATTTAAATACTCCTTTTACGCCAACAAACCAAACTGCTTTAGCTAGTTGGAGTACAATGTCTAGCGAAGAAAAAACAAATTATTTATATGATATGTGGAGAAATAAAGCAGTTCAAAATACTTATGAACCTGGTTCTGTATTTAAAATAATTACAGCTTCTGTTGGTTTAGAAGAAGGAATTGTTGATGAAAATATACCAGATACATTTTACTGTGCTGGTAGTGAACTAGTTGATAATATTGCAATTAACTGTTGGAGACACACAAACCCACATTTAGGTCAATCTTTAAAACAAGCTCTTGCAAATTCTTGTAACCCATCTTTTATACAATTAGGTTTAAAAATTGGAGCTCCTACTTTATTTAAATATTATAATGCTTATGGCTTACTTTCAACTACAAATTCTGATTTTTATGGAGAACAAAACAGTATTTTTTATAATCCTAAATCTATAAGAAAATTCGAACTTGCAACAATGTCTTTTGGCCAAGGAATAAATATTACACCATTGCAACTTGTAACAGCTGTTTCTGCCATTGCAAATGAAGGCGTTTTAATGAAACCTAGAATCGTTGATAAAATTGTTGATACAAATACAGGTAGCGTAACAACACCAGACCCTGTTCGTGTAAGACAAGTTGTTTCTAAAAAAACTGCTAATGAAGTTATGGATATGTTAGATTATGCAGTAAGTAGTGGAACTGGTAAATATGCTGATGTTAAGGGATATTCAATAGGTGGAAAATCTGGTACATCTGAAAACCTTGGACAAGGTGATGGAACTTATGTTGCTTCATTCTTGGGTCTTTCACCTACTGTTAATACACAAGTTGTTGTACTAGTTGCATTATACAACCCACAAGGTAAATCTTTCCAAGGTGGAGAAATTGCAGGACCTGTTGTTGGGCAAATATTATCTGAGGTTTTACCTTATATTGGTGTTGCTTCAAGTAATACAGATAGTTCTAATTATAAAACCAAAACTATGCCAGACTTAAAAAATAAAACTATTGCAGAAGCTCGTACACTTTTAGAATCTTATGGTTTTAGAGTGCATATAGATAGCTCTGTTCAAGATACTGACCTTGTAACAAACCAAATGCCAAAAAAGGGTGCGCAGTTACTTGAAAATGCAGATGTATTCTTATATACTCAAACCTCAAATGTTGCTACATCTGTTGTAGTGCCAAACTTTAAGGGCATGTCGGTTTCAGAAGCACAAAATGTTGCATTAGAAAACAACTTAAATATTTCGCTTGATGGTTCTGGAATTGTAATTAGCCAAGATATTGCTGCTGATTCGCAAATTGAAATTGGAAGTGTAATAAACTTAACATTAAAGAGCCAATTAAATGGTGGTTGGTAAAACAAAAAAGGGGTTATCCCCTTTTTTTGTTCTTTATATATAAACTTGCTCCGAATAATTAGAATTACAAAAGATACAAGTTGCGAAATCCTAATAGGTCCAAGCATTAAGCTATCTGTTCTTAAGCCTTCTACTATTAGCCTGTCTAGTCCATACATCATACAGTAAATATATGTTAGCTCTCCTGAAAATTTTCTGCTTTTTCCTTTTTTCATTAATACAATAAATATAATAAATGTTGCAATAGATTCGTAAAGAAATGTTGGATGAACTTCTACATATTTATTTGCTTCATATATGCCCATTCTCCAAGGAAGCGTGGTTTCTACTCCATATGCTTCAATATTTGCAAAATTTCCCCATCTTCCTATTGCCTGCCCTAATGCCAGTGCTGGTGCTAAATAATCTAGTAAATCTAAAATGTTTATTTTTCTCTTTTTGCAAAATACAATGCAAGTAATAATTCCTCCTATAATGCCTCCATATATTGCTAGACCACCTGTTCGTATGTTGAAAATTTGCATTGGGTTTTTAATAAAGTATTTTAAATCAAACATCACATAATATAATCTTGCAGATATAATTGATATTGGAATTAGTAAAATAAGAAGGTCTATTATATCTTCAAATTTAATTCCAAACAAACCGATCTTTCTTCTTAAAAATTAGTATTCCCATGGCAATTGCTGATGTTATTAATAGAGCATACCAATAAATATCTATTCCTAATATTGTAAAAGCAACGGGGTCAATATTAAGTTTTAAATTAAGTGCTGGAAAAGACACTAAGTCCAAGTTTTTTTGCTCCTCTCTTTATTTTTCTACTTTTTTATCTTCAAACCCAGGTTTTCCAAGTAGTCTGAACATGTTTTTCTTATATGCTTCAACACCTGGTTGATTAAATGGATTTACTCCTAAAACTTTCCCAGATACTGCACAAGAAAGCTCAAAGAAATATATAAGTTCTCCTAAATTTTCTTCATCTAATTTTTCCATTGTAAGCATTATGTTTGGAACATTTCCTTCAACATGTGCTTCAACTGTAGCTTCCATTGCTTTTTTATTTACGTAGTCCATTGTTTTATCTGCTAAGTAATTTAATCCATCTATGTTATCTGCATCTTTTTTTATTGTAATATCTGTATTTGGTGTTTCAATATTAATTACTGTTTCAAATAAATTTCTTTCTCCTTGTTGTATATATTGGCCTAGAGAATGCAAGTCTGTAGTAAAAGTAACACCTGCTGGGAAAATGCCTTTTTCTTCTTTTCCTTCACTTTCTCCATATAACTGTTTCCACCATTCTGTTATATATTGCATTTTAGGTTCATAATTTACAAGTATTTCAGTTGTTTTGCCTTGTTTATATAAAATATTTCTTGCAACAGCATATTGATAGCATTCGTTATATTTTAATGAACTTTCATTATACTTGTCTTCTGCTTTTTTTGCTCCACTCATTAATTTATCTATATCAATTCCTGCTACTGCAATTGGAAGTAGACCAACAGCTGTTAAAACAGAATATCTTCCACCTATATTATCTGGTATAACAAATGTCTCATATTCTTCTTCATTTGAAAGAGTTTTAAGAGCTCCTCTTTCTTTATCTGTTGTAACATATATTCTACGTCTTGCCTCGTCAGTTCCATATTTAGATTCCAAAAATTCTCTAAAAATTCTAAATGCAATAGCTGGCTCGGTTGTAGTTCCAGATTTAGAAATAACATTTATTGAAAGGTCTCTATTTCCAATACATTCAAGTAAGTCGTTCAAATAATTAGGGCTCATATTATTTCCAACGAAAAATATTTGTGGTGTTTTTCTATTTGGATTTATGTTATAAAATGTATTAGTTAAAGCTTCTATAACAGCACGTGCACCTAAATATGAACCACCTATACCAATAACTACAAAAACCTCTGAATCTTTTTTAATCTTCTTTGCTGATTTTTTTATTCTTTCAAACTCTTTTTTATCATAGTTTGTAGGCAAATGAAGCCAACCTGCGAATTCGTTTTCATCATCTGCAATGCTATGTAATTCTTCATGTATTTTTTCAACTTTCTTGTTAAATTTTGTAAATTCCTTTTTATCAATTCCTGCTTTTTCTAGTGTTACTTTAATATTTGACATTTGTAAAACCTCCTAAATTTATATTTTATACATTTAACATCTTTTGTTTTAGTGCTTCAAATAAGTTTACATATTGATTTTTTATTTTATCATAGATTTCTCTTGATGCCTTCTCATCATATGTATGAGCTAAGCTATTTCTTGATACCATCATTTCAATCCATTCTTCTCCATCTTCAATTATTTGTTGCTTAAACCCATTTTGTATAGTTTCTCTAGGACTTCCTGTAATCTCAACTATGCCCATATATTCCATATAGTATTTTATAAGTTTCCATGCTAATTCAAAAGTAAACTCAAATCTATGAAGTACGCCATCAACCACCAATTCTGTTGGTTCTTCTTTTAGAGCTTCTTTTAATCTTTCAAAAGCATTAAAGAAATCCTCTTTTTTTTGTTCTAGCCTATCCATTCAACTTCACTCCTTCTTTTTTTATTGATTCTAATAGTGCTTGTTTTGTTACTTTATTAACAAAAACAACATCTATGGTATATGGTATATCAAGAAGATCAAAATCATTTCTAATATAAAATTCCTCCTTCTCTGAAACTCCCCCATAAATTGCAATATCTATATCTGAGTATTTCTTATATCTTCCTGTGGCTCTTGAGCCAAATATATAGAAATCATAATTATATTTTTTTACTACGTTCATTACCTTTGAATAAACCTCACTTGATAAACCAAACATTTTCATATCTCCTATTTTTCTATTACAACATATATATATCATAATTTCAAAAATTATACAATATTAATTCTAAAAAAACTGTAACATAAACAGCCTTATATTGTAGTGCAAAAAAGAGGGCTCCATAAAAATGGAACTCTCTCAAAATTAAATATTTCCCAACTCCCCAGCCGACCTGAGGTCCGGCTTGGGAGAGGTTGAAAATCCTATTTTTTTTCTCCCCCTCCATCGTTTGCTGTAAATGTTGTGAATAATACATCTCTAGCAGTAGGGATATCAGATGTTAGAGAAACTAAAGGACGCAAACCGAAATCGCCGTAGCCCGTAATGCCATCGGAATAGAACAAGCCGACGTACGAGAACGCGAAACCATAGTACACGTAACCTGGGCCAAAGCGAGCACAATTCGAATACGCAACAGCCCCACGAGAAGCCAGCCAATAATAGTAATCACAGGTACTTCCAAATATCATTGCTTTTGTGTTATCTGCTATATTGCTTGATACTACAGGTACTCCTGCGGTACTTGTTATTCTACTATCTGCTATATACCAATACCCATCTAGCACATATTCTCCTAGAGTTGCTCCGTTATCGCTTATTCCTTCTGGATGACTTGGGTCATAAAATACTCCTGCTTTACTATTTGTGTTATAATCTGTTATTGCTGTCCACATATCTCCTAAATCTTTTAGTTTTGTTGTTAAATTGCCTGTTGTATTCCATTTACTATTCAAGTAATACATTCCTCCTGATGGTGTATATCCTAATGCTCTATTTACATCTTCTATTGTTACTCCTCTTGCATTTTCTCCATATAGTTCTTTGCACATTCTATTTACTTCTCCTACTGCATTGTTATATCCTGCTGCTCCATAAAAACGTATTGTATTTGTTGTTGGGTGTTCTGTTGTTAATAATAATACTTCATTTAGTCCATCATTATCTTTATCTTCGTATCCAAACACTACCCATTTGGTTTCTTCTCCATTTAAGGATAATGTTTGACTTCCATTTGTTCCATAATCTGATGCTGTCAAATTTCCATCAGTTATACCTTGACTTACTCCACTTTTTTCTCCTGTTATACTTGTACTTGCTGTTTTACTTTCTGTTTCTCCTATTTGTTGCCCTATGCTTACTGTTCTTCCTGTACTATCTCCATCATTAAATGCTTTGCATCTTGTACATGTACATCTTATTCTTGCTCTTGTACTATCCGTGTATTGCCAATTATGTACTGCATTCTGTGACTCCACTCTTTCTAATTCTCCCATTAACTCATCAACTCTGGTCTGCTCTTGAGCTACTTTGTCATTTGTTCCTGATACAGCCTTTTCAGCACTGCCAAATAAATCTCCTTTAATTAGTAAATTTACACTTACTCCTACTAATATTAACAGAATTATTATGGTTATAATTAGCGCTATTAACGTTATTCCTCTGTTTTTTCTCATTTTCAATTTACTCCTTTTCTTTTAAAATCTCATTTTCTATACTGTATAGCCAAACGCAGGAGTTATATATTTTTTCTTGAGAACAAAACATATATAGCTCCGACGAGATTTGGCGGACTTTATAGTACAAAAATAATTAAAAAATGCATAACAAAAAGAGACGGACTTATCCATTTCTTCCATGCAACTTTAATAAAGCATATGGACATATGCTTGTTTTATTTCTAATGAACAGAATGTGTGTGTATACAGCCTCAAGGCTTACAGCTACTATGTTCATGTTCTTTCCTCCTTCGTAATTTTTCTCAAATTTATGTTTTAATTCTATAATAAAAAATTACAATTTGCAATATTTTTTTTCAATTTGTAATATAAATGTAATATATCTCCAACCCATAAAAAAACTGCAACACTTATATGTTACAGTTTTTTGTATTTTCTTTTAAAATTACATTACGTTTAATTTTTTAGCTAAGTTTGATTTTTTTCTTGATGCTGTGTTTTTCTTTATTATTCCTTTTGAACAAGCACTATCAATTTTCTTTGTAGCTAGTTTTAAAGCTTCTTCAGCTTTTTCTTTATTTCCTTCTAATACTGCAGCTTCGAATTTTTTTACAGCTGTTTTGTATTCAGATTTTACCATATTATTTTGTAATGTTTTTGTTTCTATTACACTAACTCTTTTAATTGCTGATTTAATATTTGGCATTTCTTAGCACCTCCTTAAAGTCAATCTAAAATTCACTTTTTCTATTGTAACACGTATTTTCAAATTTTGCAAGTATTTAACTTGATTTTTATTGAAATATTGTTATTTTTTTACTTATTCTATTGTTTGTTCTTCTTTTGCCTCTTCTTTTTGCTCTAATACAGATGTACAATGTGGGCATCTTGTTGCATGTATATTAATTTCTGTAAAACAGTATGGGCATATCTTTGTTGTAGGTGCTGGTACTACTTCTACGTTTTTGTCTTTTTTTCTTTTTCCAAATTTACCTTTTTTCTTTAATTTTTTAATTTCTTCTTCTGTTATTGTTTCTAACTTCTTGTTTAATTTATTCATATATCTAATAAATAGGAATATAGAAAAAGCTATTATTAAAAAGTTTATAACAGCTGTTATAAAAGAACCATACTTGATTGAGCTATTGCCTAATGTAAATGTAAGCTCTGAAAAGTCCATTTTTCCAGTAAAAATTGTAATTACTGGCATAATAATATCATCAACCAAAGATTTAACAATACCTTGAAATGCGCCACCTATAACAACACCAACTGCTAAATCCATTATCTTTCCCTTCATTGCAAATTCCTTAAACTCTTTCCACATATTATTCACTCCCCTTAACTTATATAATAATACCTGAAAAGTCGAAATTTGTCAATATAAAAAAGATAGGCAAGTTTTGCCTATCTATAAATTTAATCTCCAAGTCCAAAGCTTACTCCTAATGCATTATTTATCTGGTTCATTACCTTTCCTTCTTCTATATGACCTATTTTCTCTTTTAGTCTGCTTTTATCTATTGTTCGTATTTGTTCTGCCAAAATTATGGAATCTGATTTTAGCCCAAAGTCTTCTGATGATAGCTCTATGTGTGTTGGTAATTTACTTTTGTTTTGCTGTGATGTTATAGCTGATACTATTACAGTTGGACTATATTTATTTCCTGTATCATTTTGTATTACAAGTACTGGTCTAATTCCTCCTTGCTCTGAACCTACTACTGGACTTAAATCTGCATAAAACATGTCTCCTCTTTTTATTACCATTTCCCTCACTCCTGATTTTCTTTTTTGTTTCACATTTTAAATACAGGTAATAGAGCTTAGGTTTTTCTTATGTTATATGTTGTTATCTGTTATTGTTATTGAAAACGCTAATACTTCTTCCTTTGGTATGTTATTAAATTCTATCTCATTATATAATATGTAAATTCTAACATTTTGTGTTGTATCTTTAATTTCCATTTTTTCTATCTTGTTTTCATTTTTGTTTATATATAGCATTTTTTCCATTGTATATTTATTGTTATTAGAAAGTTTTACTTGTAATGTTACTATTCCATTTTCTTCTTTAATTTCTTTACTCTCGCTTTGTTTATAATCTTCTATAAATGATGCCAAGCTTAAAATGTTGCTTTCAATATAGCTATAATTCTCATATATCTTTTTTACATTTAAATTAGTATTTTTTATTGTTAAATCTTTCCCATCATATTGAATTAGTGTTCCTGCAATTCCAGATGGTTCTAGTATTTCCTGTCTATATAAGTTTCCTTCTTTATTGTACTTTTGCTTTACTACATATGTGTTTTGATTTTTATTGCTTTTTATTGTTATATTAGCATTTGCCTCATATGACCCAATATTTAAAATTAAATTTTCAATTTCATCAGCTGATTTATTACTTATATTATTTCCATTTTTAGAAGTTTTATAATTATTTTTTATTAAAATCACATCTAAAATTAATATTAACACTATTATAAATATAATTATTGTTTTCTTGAATTTCAAGCTTAATCATTCCCTTCTATATTTATATTTGTTACAATAATTATATTAAATCACAAAAAAAATATGCAGACCCAAAACTTTAGGTCTGCTTAAAAATTATTCTTCATCTTCAGCCATATCTTTTATTAATTCTAATTGAGATATAAGCAATGATTCCATTTTTGCTTTATATACGCTAAATTGCTTTTTTAGTTCATCTAGTTCTTTTTCTTTAATCATAAGTTGTGTGTTAATTTCATCCAGCTTTGTTTTTGCTTGATATTCAGCATCTTTGATTATTTGTTCTGCTTGTTTCTTTGCAACATTTTGAACCTCATCTGCTGTTTTTTGTGCTATTATAAGTGTATTTTGAAGTGTAGATTCTATATCTTTGTATTGTCCAACATCATTATGAAGTTCTTCTGCATTGTCTTTTAATGCTTTATTTTCTTTGTATAATTTTTCATAATCTGCTGTGATTTCATCTAAGAATTCATCTACTTCATCTACGTTATATCCATTTACCATTTGTTTTGAGAATTTTTTGTTTTCTATATCTAGTGGTGTTATCATTTTTTTGTCCTCCTATTTTAACCAAGATACTGATAATTTATTTTTTAATTCTTCTCTTGCTAAATCACTTTCTATATCATAATTTGCAGGTGCTATTAAAAATATTGAATTTGATACTTTTTGAATATATCCATCTAATGCATGTACTGCTCCACTTAAGAAATCTATTATTCTTCTTGCAACATCTTTATTTACATACTCCAAATTAACTATTATTGACTTTTTCTCTTTTAAATAGTTGCAAATCTCTTCTGATTGTTCGAAAGATGTTGGTTGTGTTATAACCATTTTTACAGATTGAACTTGTGGCATATTTACTATTTTACTTTTTTTAGAACCAATAGATCCAAATATTCCACCTTTTGTTTCTTCGTCTTCATCTTTTCCTTCGTCGAATTCGTACACGTCTTCATTTTCAACCTCTTGGTCGTTTTCGTTTGATAATCCTAAAGCATCTAAAAACTTATTTACTATCGCTACTGCCATTTTTTTATAACCTCCTACACAGTTCCTTAGAAATACATAACTGTATATTATATAATTTTTCGAAAAATGTCAATAGTTTTTACAAAAATTACATAAATGAAATATTTTTGTAACATTTTTGTAACATTTATTTGTCTTTGTACATTTAACGTGGTATAATGAATATGTACAAAATTTTTAGGAGGTTTTTCTATGTCCGTTCTTTCATGCTTGCTTGACTTTTTAAAGTCGCAGGATCTTTCCTCTCTTAGTTCAGAGGAAATGCGGGAGTATGAAAATTTGCTCATGAATGCAATAACCATTGAGCTTGATTACCCTGAAGTTCATACTTATAGAGTGCAAATCTGTAGCTCTGCATATGTAATTTCGGATAACATTTTGAAATTACTTGCTCAAAACGGTTTTCGAGTTGTTCATGGCACATACCACTCATACCTTGAATGGGAGAAATTCCTTACCACAAGACTGTAGCTAATTAGCTACGAAATGGCTAACTTTTTAAGTTAGTCATTTCTTTTTTATGTAAAGTTTTACATTTTCTCCATTTTATGGTATAATATTAGATGTTGGAGGTATTAGAAATGATTAAATTAGTTGCTAGCGATTTAGATGGCACTATTATTGATAAGAATAATTCTATATACGATAACAACTTTAAGGCCATCCAAGACCTAAATAAGCATAAAATGAATTTTGTAATTTGTACTGGTAAGACATACCCTATTACTAAAAAGGTTTGCCAAAGAATAAATGCTACATATGGAATTTTTGGGAATGGTAACCAAATTATTAATTTGAAAACTGGCGAAGAGATTTATAGAAATCTGCTTTCTAGGGATATTGTTTTAAAATGTATTGATATTGCAAAAAAGCATGGATTACATATTCACATATATACAGATACAAATGTTATCTCTGAAGAACTGTTATACTTAGATTTAAGGAATTACAAATTACAAACAAACACAAAATCAGAAAACTCCATGGAATTTAATATTGTTGATAATATTAAAGACTTTGTTTTAAATAATGACATTTCTGTTTGTAAATTAGTAGTTACAAGTCCTACATCAACTGAGGAAGTAAAAAATGAAATTGTAAACTCCTTAGATGTTGATGTTTCAACTATTAGAAAGTTTGGAGATTATAAAGATTTAATAATAAATAAGGAATATGAATATATTGATATTACTCCTAAAAACGTAAATAAAAATACAGCACTAGAAATTTTAGGAAATCACTTAAACATAAAAACAGATGAAATGCTTACAATTGGTGACAACTTGAATGATTTTGACATGGTCAAAAATGCTGGTGTTGGTGTTGCTGTTGCAAATGCATATGATGAGTTAAAAGCTGTAGCAAACTTTACAACTACAAACCCTGTTGAGAAGGGTGGTTTTGCAGAAGCTGTTTATAAATTCATAAAATTTTAAACCGGATATTTAAAATATCCGGTTTATTTTTTACATAAAATCTGAATATATTAATTTGTTCTTGTAAACGATGAAAGATGCTGTATCTGTTTTATCAATTTCATCTTCATCTTTATCTTCAGGTTTTGCAAATAGTGTTATTTTTGCTTTTACGCAATATAGGTCTTTTCCTAACTTTTTAACACTCTTTATCTCTTCTAGAGTCATTTTATATTTTTTGTAATCTTCTTTTATATCGTCGAATCCACTGTTTAATGATTTCTTTAAGTATTTTTTCTCATCTTTTATTTCTTCCTCATCAACTTCCTTGTAGTCTTTCATAAATTCATCATAGTCTTCTTCTGAGAAATCATCCTCATCATATTTCCAGCCCCAAGCTTCTGCTCCTGCAAAGTCCATACATTTTATAACTTTTTCAGTATTCATTTTATTCATAGCTTTTATGTATCTTTTTACGGCCTTTTTAGGTCCTCCTGTAAATACTGATAAACAAACGATTACAGCAATTATAGCTACAACAATACCAACTGTTATTCCAATATGTCCTTTTACCCAATCAAAGATTTTTACAAAAAAGTTTTTAACTTTTTCCATAAATACACCCCCTTTTTATGATAATATTTTCAAATATTATGCTCATTTATTTATATCATTAAATTCGACTTTTTGCAACATTTTTCAAAAAAATGTTGCAAAAAAATTAAAAGTTTATTCCCATTTTATGTGCCATTTTTCTTGCTTGTTTGGTCATTTTCTTTTTGTTTAGCATTCCTTCATTATACATAATATATGCAGCTGTAGTTACTGCAGTTCCTATTAAAACACCTTTTACAAAATTCATACATGTTCCTCCTTTATTTGTTTTTCTTATTATTTGTTTTATGTGTTTTTTTATACTCTTTTACCAATGAATATATTTCATAAATTGCAATACATGCAAGAAATGCACCAAATAATCTTTTTAATAGTATTACTTCCATTCTGGTAGAAATGTTTGCACCTATAATTGCGCCTACACTTCCACTTATTGCAAGGATTATACCAATTTTCCATTCTATTAATTTTGATTTTATTGAAACTATTATTGCTGATATTGATGTTGGTACGAAAAACACCAAGTTTGTAGCTTGTGCTACATGTTGTTCAATTCCCAGAAAAACAGAAAGAACAAGTATTAGTATTGTTCCACCACCCATACCTGTTCCACTAACAGTTCCTGAAATTAATCCTGTTAAAATTTCCCACATTTTGTCTCCTTTATGCCATTATCATTTTTATCGATGTATATGCTAAAAATATTACAAACAAAATTCTTAATGTTTTACTAGACATTTTCTTTAAAAGTTTTGCTCCAATTATTCCTCCTATAATTCCCCCTATTGCGCATTTTATTCCTAAATTCCAATCTATATAATCCTTTTTATAATAAAATAAGCCACTTACAACTACCATTGGAAGTATTGCAAATACTGATGTTGCTCTTGCTTTTGCATCTTCTAGTTTAAAAATATGAATTAATGCTGGTACAACTATCATGCCCCCTCCTGCTGCAAAAAGGCCACTTATTACCCCTGAAATTACCCCAATTGATATCTTTTTTAACATCTTTTCTCCTGCTCATAACTTTTAAATTTTGCTTCTGCTGCTTTTGTTAATTCTTCATCACATTTAAGCATTTGAATTATTATATCCCTTCTTAGTTCTTCATTTTCAATATTTTCCGCCTTATCTAAGAATTTTTGAATTTCATTCAAATATTTTTTATTGTTCTTTTTCCACTCTTCATTTATTTCCATGCTAATATTATTCTTAATTTTCATTTTTTTATACTCCTTTTTTGAGGTATATTATATCATTTTTTATACTGCTAGGCAACTTTTTATTACCTTTATCGTTATATTGTGTTTGTTTTATGTCATTTTTAGACAATAAATGATAAAATACACCATATTACTGTTAGAGAGGAGTTTTGTACATGATAAAATTTAAACTTTCAAATTTACTTGGAGAACATAAAATGACTCAAAAAGCTTTAGCAGATATTACACATATACGACCTGCTACAGTATCTAAAATGTATTATGAGGAAATTAAAAGAATAGATATAAAACAATTAGATAGCCTTTGTAAGGCTTTTGATTGTGAAATTTCTGAACTTTTAGAGTATATTCCAGATAAAAAATAACCGCTACTTAAAACGGTTATTTTTTGTATTGCATACCATTATTGTCTATTCCATAATTTTCTTTATAAATTAGGTCAGAAACTGTTACTAGGTTATACCCTTTGTTTTTTATATTTGTAATTATTAATTCCAAGCTATTTGCAGTATTTTCTGTGCCATTATGCATTAATATAATACTTCCATTTTGAAGTTTTGGCTCTATTCTTTCCCACATTTGCTCTCCTGTAAGAGAATTATAATCTAAGCTATCTATAGACCATTGAATTGTTTGGTGGCTATTGTCTTTTGCTGCCTGAAGAACTGTATTGTTATATTCTCCATAGGGTCCCCTGTACAAAGTACTTGGTTTTCCTGTTATTTTCTTTATTAGCTCTGAGCATTTGTTTATTTGTTCAGCATTTTTATCATAGTCCATATTATTTACATGTGGGTGATTGTATGAATGGTTTGCAAGTTCATGTCCTGCATTATATATTTTTTTAGCCGCTTCATCGTTTTTTTCTATCCAATCTCCTACCATAAAAAACGTAACCTTTACTTGCTCTTTTTCTAGTACCTCTAAGATTTTATCAATATCATCTGCATTCCATGCACAATTTATAGTTAAGGCAATTTTTGCTTCTTCAGTTTTTACTGAATAAATTGGAAGTTGTTTTTGAGTAGTTGAAGTTAGTATACTTGCATCTTCTGGTGTTTTTGCAAAAAATGATGTCATTAAAAACAAAGCAAACACAGTTGAACATGCTACCAAAAATGCCATGATTTTATCCTTTTTAAAAACAAAAAACATACAAAGACCCCCTATACCTTTAAGTTATTTAAAGTATATGCTTTAGGTATAGGGGTTATGCTTCATTTATGAGCATTTTTCTTCTTTTTTAAAATTGCCCAACTTTCTTAATTTTTCAATACTTTTGCAAACTCTTGTTATCATATCTCCATTTGATGTATCAAAAAGCTCTCCAAATTTTTCTTTTAAATCATCTTCTGCATCATTTGTACTATCATTTGACATTGCTCTTTTTTCTTCAACAATTTCATCGTGTTCACATTCATATATAAGTCTTCCAAGGTCTAAAATAGCATCTTTATATGGTTCTTGGTTTGCTTGCAAAAACTCTTTATTTTCGGTTAATAATTTATTTAAATCTCTCTCATGCTTTTCTCTTTCTTCCTCTGTAAGAGCTCTTGTATTCAATAGTGCTAGTTTATATGTAATATGTTGAACTAGGTCTCTTAAGTGGTTTATTTGTTCAAGAGGTAGCTTAATTGTGTCGTTTTTCTTTACTGAATAATATGCTGCTTGCTCAGAAATAAAACCTTGCTTTGAACATACTCTTATTTCAATTGGCACTGCTTTTTGGTTAGGTATTAGTTTCTCTTTTGCTAAAACATTATACCCTAATGGTGGAACCCACTTTATATAAACAAGTGGAGAATATATTGTCTCCTCTGCAACAAAATCTACATAGTCTGCATCTGGCATTAATTTTTTTAGATAATCTATTATTGGGTAAATCTCATTCTCAGTATTTGTTATAAAAGTTATACCTATGTAATCATGTGCATTATCTAAGTTCTTTTTGTTAATTCTGTATGTTCAAATAGCTGAGGCCGGATTTTTAATTCTTGCCCTATATTTAAATACATTACGTCTTTTAGCTTCCTCCTCCATTATTTGTAAAAATTCTTGAACTTCCTTACTTTTGTGTAACATATTAATGAAGTCTACAATTATCCTTTCTTCTTCGTTTTCTGCAACCACATCCAAATTCATTTTTGTTTTCATATTACAAATCCTCCTTAAACATAGATTTTATAATAATATTTAAATTATATTTGAGGCATGTCTTTTACTATATCTAAATCATACAAATTTTGTTTTTCTATATCATTAATTATTTGTTTTACAACTGCACTGCTTCTAAATTCTTTCTCATCCATATTTTTTATTTCATCAATGCTTATCCACTTTGTTTCTAAAATTTCATCTTTATCATAGCTATTTTCTTCATTTACTAAATCTGATAGAAAATGCATCATTACTATTTTAGAATCATTTGTGTTTTTTAGAAAAACTGGAAATGCCTTTTTAAGCTCTACTGTACATCCAGTTTCCTCATATGTTTCTCTTTTAGCTCCATCATATATAGCCTCATTAGGTTCAATGTGTCCTGCTGGAAATGCCCATTTTCCATAGCATTTTTCTTTTGCTTCCTTTACCATTAAAATTTTACCATCTTTTAAAATAATTGTTCCAACTATTGTTTCCATTTCTTTCTTCTCTCCTTTTTCTATTATCTTTCTTCATCTTGTGGCTTTTCCAAAAATTTTTTCTCAGCAAATCGTTGCTCTCTATTAAATTCTATTGGGAATAGCTTATCCTTTATTATCATGCCTTGCACTCCAAAGGATTTTAATCCTTCTTGTTTCAACACTTCTTCTTTATAGTATAAAGGCATTACAATTTCTTCTAATAGCATATCTTTTATCCACATTGGCATTGGTGAGTATGTTTTTGGAATTTTTCCTCTTATTTCATCTGGGCTATATCCTATGTTTAATAAATGTCTTAACCTACGCCTTGCTGATTCTAAATAGTCTTCGTCTGAAATTTTCGTATAGCCATGTTCATTCATATCCTTCGGTTTAACAAATAGTGCTTCTCCCCAGTCAAACACCCAAGACTCATGGTTTTCTTTGCCTTTTGTTATGGCTCCCATGTCAAACCCTTTTCCAAGATAATCTATGTATATTTTTTTGCCTGTTTGAAAATATACATTAAATGCTCCTTGTGTCTTTATTTTTTCATGTGTACCGTCTTCTGTGTCGATGCACAAAACTACTCCATTTGGATTACTCCTCTTTACACGATTAATATAATTTTCTACACCATCTTTTCTCATAAAGCTGCCTTCTACTCCGCAGAGTAGGTGGTGAGCCAGTTTTAGCATCTGCCCTACATGAAAAAACTTCTGGCAACTCATTTTCAATTTTTTTAAATTCTTCAAAGCTATCTATTACAAATAGATTCTTTGTTCTACTTACCTCAGGAAGCCATCTATTCAATAAGACTGTTCCATATGCTTTTCCATATTGTTCAATGAACTTTTGATCTGAGGGCTTACTCATTTCATATAACATACTATATTATATTCCTCCATTTTAAAAATAGAATTACTTTTTTTTAAAAAATAAATTTATATTAAAATTCTTTCATCTTTGTTTTGTTTTCGTATTTCTTCTGCTCTATAAGAATTTATTCTATATTCATTCTTGTTATTAAACCTTATTTTTATAACTTTTGTATAATCTGCATTATTCATGGGGTGCTTCTCTTCTATAATTAAGCTTCCTTTTGTTTTGCTTAATGTCTCAAATGTGGTCATAAAGCCTATTCCGCTTCCGGCCAGTTTCTTTATGTGTTGTAATTTGTTCTTTTCCAAGTTTTATTAGAGTATCAATTTCAAATTCTATTCCTGTATCATAGAAATTAATTTCATAACACCTATCTACTATGCTAATTACAACTAAAATTCTTCTATTTGTATTGTTACTGCAATTTATGGCAATAATTGCATCCTTTATATGGTCTCTAAGTAAAGTTTCTAAAGCACTTTCGCTTATTATATTTTCTACCATATAATTTAAACTTGCATTTATTTTAACATCTAAACTAATATTACTCTTTGTGGCTTCTGTACTCATATGTTCTAACAAAGTATCTATTCCAAATATTCCGGTCTTTGGAATTGCATTTTCTTTAGTTACTTTTGTTTTCATTTCGTTTGAATATTCTTGAGATATCCTCTTTATCTGTGCTGCAAAAGCTGTATAATCTTCACCAAATTCAGTTTTCATTTTTTCTACAAGTTCTGGCTTTGATACAATTTTACTTGAAAATTCCTCAAGTGCTTTTATTCTACTGCTATATTTATGGTTAATTGTAGCTATTGCTTTATTCTCCTCTAAGATTTCACTTATCTTATTATCCTTCTCCTTTATCTCATTCTGCAAATCTGCCACCGTTTGCTCTTTTAGCTTCTGTTTGTAGTATTTGGTAATCTTTTTCTTAATCCAAATGAATAGGCAAATGGCTTCAATGGATAGTCCACATGTCAAATATATAATAAAAGTTTGTTCCCTCGATTTGTTAAATAAAGAATATAAAAGAATTGTAATACCTACAAAAGCAATTCCAATAATTCCCAGATTTCCAAACTTTTCCTCATCTTTTAAAAATTGTATACCATTTTTAAACCTTTTCTGTTTAAATAAACCACATAATAAAATACTTTGAAAGGTTATAACCATTATTAAAAATATAAGACTATTGGTTTTAATATTAATCCTTAAAACACTTATGATTACTGCAGTTAGCATAACACTAATTATATACATTAAATACACAATAGTTAATGCAACAAAAGTTACACCTATGGAATATTGAATATTTCTCTGTATTATCATTGATAAAATTATCCCACATAAAAAATAACTTACTAGTATTCCTACTATTCTATATGAAATTATAGATAAAGTTACACAAATTATTCCAGTTATGATACTGCTAAAAACTATAACAATATATTTACTTAACTCTTTAATTTTATAATTAATCATTTTCGCACAAGTTAAAAATGTAAAAAAATTAATAACTATTACTTTTGCTATACTATTTATAACATCAATCTTATTCATCTAAACTCCTTTCTAAGATTGAAATTATAAATATTATATAGAAAATTAAAAGAATAGTCAAATCACAATATTATAACTGTGATTTGACATTTTTATTTCTTATAGTATTCCTCCCCAATATCTAATGAATTCCCATATTTTGTCCCACATATTTTCCACCCCCTTTACTTCATTATTTTTGGTAATTTGAATTTTTTTGCCGATGTACAAATTGTAATAATAAAATACCACCTAAGGTCGAAACCTTAGGTGGTCGTCTGGGGGAAAAAATATGCAATAGTATGCAAAAAGGGCCTTAGCTTTTAACTAAAGTCCTTTATAAACTCTCTTTTATCTTATCTTTATAATAATATATGAACTCTGTTGGCGTTGGTACACCTGTTTCATAGTTTATTCTTGCTTTGTAATGCATCATTAAATCATCTATTGATGTACTTCTCCATGCATTGTTAATTGCAGTTTGCATTGCTCTGCTAACACTGCTATTACATACTTTAAATTCATTTGCTAAATGCCTAAAAACTGTTTCTCCATCCTCTTCATTATCGTTTTGGATCAAAAACACAATTGCTTCTTCAATATATTTTCTTCCTACTAAGTGATGTGGAATTCCAACTAAATCTAGCTCTACTGTAATTTTCTCTCTTATTCTGTTTTCATGTTCTATTGGTGTTTCAGTTGTTGGTTTGCTACCTAGTTGTTCTATTTTTGTATTATACAAGCTTTCTCTAAGTGAAGTCATTGAATTGATTACCATTTCTGGGCTGTAATCACTCTGTTTCTTGTAGTAAATAAAATCAACTCCTAATTCTCGTATACGTCTGTAAATAATTTTAGATGAGACATTTGTTGTTACTACTATTAATGGCTTAAAGTCTAGTTTAATTTTTTGAAGTTTCTCTAAAAACTCTATCCCTGAGCCTTCACCATTGTGTAATTCTAAATCTAAGATTATTCCCTCTGGCATGTACATTTTTGTATATTCAATTCCTTCATAGCTAGAATTGGTAGATTTTATGAGTTTTGCATCAGCTCTGCCCTCAATATAATGCTTAAATTCATTTACTTCCACTTCGTTGTCTTCAATTAGTAATATAGGCATTGGTTTTTCAATATTTTTCATAGTTAATCTTACCTCCTTAGTAAACTATAGTTTGGTTTTTGAATACATTAATAATATACCACACATTTCCACAAATTTCTACAATTTTTGCATACTTTGTTTTACATTTTTATGTTTGATTTTGAAATATACTATTTATGGTGATAGAAAATGAAAGAAGATATTGGGAAAAGAATTTCAGAGCTTCGAAAAAGTATGAATATGAACAAGGAACAGTTCTCAAAATTAATTGGCATTAGTGGACAATATTTAGGCACAGTTGAAACAGGTGTTAATGGACTTTCTCTTACATCTTTAATTAATCTTTGTGAAAAAACAAATACATCTGCAGATTACATATTGTTTGGGAAGAAAAGCATAACAGACAAGAACATTATAAACGTTTTTGATAAGATAGACAAATCACAAATTGTTCCTGCTTTTGAAGTTTTAGAAAGTATTGCTTTATTTATTAAAGCTTATGAGACACAAAAATTAGAAGAAGATGGTGCTTAGACCATCTTCTTTTTATCTATAATATTATACAAATTAATCCGCCACTACCTTCATTTACTATTCTTTCTAATGTCTCTTGTAGCTTTCCTTGTGCGTCTTCTGGCATTCTGTATAGTTTGTTTTGTAAACCTTCATTTACAAGTTCATGTAAGTTCTTGCCAAAAATATTTGATTCCCAGATTTTTGTTGGGTCATTTTCAAATTCTGATAATAGATAATTTACCAACTCTTCAGATTGTTTTTCACTTCCTACAATTGGAGATACTTCTGTTTCTATATCTGCCCTTATCATATGTATTGATGGTGCTCTTGCTTTTAGTTTAACACCAAATCTTGAGCCTTGTTTTACAATTTCTGGTTCATCTAATATTAGTTCTTCCATGCTTGGCATTACAATTCCATAGCCCTTTTGTTTTACTTCTTGTAATGCCATTGAGACTTTATCATATTCTTTTTTTACTTTAGATAAGTTATCTATTGTTGCAAATAAGTCTGCCTCGTTGTTCATTTGAATTCCTGTCATTTCTGTTAGAACTTTATAGAATAGCATATTGTTTAATGAAATTTCTATTGTAACTGTTCCTGTTCCTAAGTCTACTTTATCAATTGTTGTTTTTACAATTATATCTGTTTTGCTTATTCTTGCAACACTTTCATTTATGGTTTTAATTGTGCTTACATCTTTAAATGCATCTTTTATTTCTTTAAACAATTCTTGTCTAAGTTCATTATCATTATCTAAACCATCTATCCAGCTTGGGAAGTTTATGTTTATTCTTTCAATTGGGAATTCATATAGTATTTTTCCAAAGATGTTGTTAATATCTTCATTATTTAAATTTGTGCAATCTGTTGGTATTACTGAAACTCCATACTTTTCTTCAAGTTCATTTGCAAGGCTTCTAGTTTCGTCTGATGATGGGTTATTTGTGTTTAGCACTATTACAAAAGGTTTATTTAGTTCCTTTAATTCATTTACTACTCTACTTTCAGCTTCTACATAATCTTCTCTTGGAATTTCTGTTATGCTTCCATCTGTTGTAACCAATATTCCTATTGTTGAATGCTCTTGTATTACCTTTCTTGTTCCTATTTCTGCCGCTTCTTCAAAAGGAATTTCCTCATCTGACCATGGCGTTTTTACCATTCTTGGTACATCTTCTTCCATATAGCCAAGTGCATTATTTACCAAGTAGCCTACACAGTCTACAAGCCTTGTTTTTAATTCTAGGTTATCTCCTATTGTTATTTCAATTGCCTCATTTGGAACAAATTTTGGCTCTGTTGTCATTATTGTTCTTCCAGCAGCACTTTGTGGAAGCTCATCTCTTGCTCTTTCTCTTTTATAGCTATTTTCAATGTTTGGTATAACTAGTAAGTCCATAAAATTCTTAATAAATGTTGATTTTCCTGTTCTTACTGGACCAACAACACCAACATATATATCACCATCTGTCCTTGCTTTAATGTCTTCATATACTCCCATATTCTCCATAAAAATAATTACCTCCCATAATTTAACGTTTGTACTAAACTTTAATTAATGTATATTATGGTAAGGTAATTATTATTACTGTTTTTTTGAAATTCTCGTTATATTTTCCATCTTTTCTGCCTGCTCTTTTTGCTTTACTATTGGTAGCCAATGATAGGCTGAGCAGACGAATTCGCCGTATTTTGTAGTATTTTTCTTCTTTTCTTCTTTCATATGAACACCTCTATAAGTTATATTATTTGTGTTCATATTATTTTATATACATAAAGCTAACTACATTTTTCTAAATACTCCGGCAACTCTTCCTAGTATTTTACAGTCTGGAACTATTATTGGATCCATTGTACTGTTTTCTGGTTGAAGACGTATATGATCCTTTTCTTTATAAAAAGTTTTTACTGTTGCTTCTTCTCCTATTAATGCAACAACTATTTCCCCATTCATTGCTATATCTTGTTTTTTTACTAATATATAATCTCCATCTAATATTCCTGCTTCTATCATGCTTTCTCCTCTAACTGTAAGCATGAAGCTTTCGCTGTTTCCAATAAAATCTACTGGAATTGGGAACGTATCTGTAATATTTTCAACTGCTAAAATTGGTGCTCCTGCTGTTATTTTTCCTATAACTGGTACATCAACTAGCTCTTTTCCGTTATATACTGGTTTTTCTTGTATTTTTTCTTGTCCTTCTAAACCACCTTTTAATAGTTTTAAAGTTCTTCCCTTTTGGTCTTCTTTTTTAATATATCCTTTTTTTGCTAGACCTTGAATATATGTGTGTACTGTAGCTGTAGAGCTTAAGCCTACTGCTTTTCCTATTTCTCTAACTGATGGTGGATATCCGTTTTCCATAACGGCTTTTTCTATATATTTTAATATAGCTTTTTCTCTCTTATTTAATTCGTTTGGGTCCTTTTTTCTCATATGCTATCCTCTCCCTTTAAAAATATTTGCTACTATATTATCACATAAATTACTAATTGTCAAACAAAAGTTTTAATTTTTATTGTTTTTTTGTAAATTTTTATTTTTTTATGAATTTGTCTTGACAAAATGATTTTTATGTAGTAATATATATGTAGTGTAAGCGAATTATCGTTTATTAAGAAGTCATATTCACAATAGGTATTCCCAATGCCTATTGTTTTTTTATGCTAAAAAAGTAGTAGCTTCCCACACTACTACTCCGATTATGTATGTTTCCACACTAATCTTTTTGGTCATTATCTTTATCTTTGTTTTGTCCCAAAATTAGAACAATTAGGAAAAAGATTAAATCAAAAGAAGTCATATTCACCTCCTCTCTGAAAGGCGGTGCTCATATTATATAATATTATTTTTTCTTTTTCAAGTCTTTTTGTCAATTTTTTGCAAGTTTCATTGAAAGTAGTTTACTTATTCCACTTTCTTCCATTGTTATTCCATATACTGTGTCTGCTGCTTCCATTGTTCCTTTTCTGTGTGTTATTACTAAAAATTGTGTTTGTGAAGTGAATTTCTTTAAGTATTCTGCAAATCTATATACGTTTACATCATCTAATGCTGCTTCTATTTCATCTAGTACACAGAATGGTGCTGGGTTTATTTTTAATATTGCAAAAAGTAGTGCTATTGCTGTAAATGCTCTTTCTCCTCCTGATAATAAGCTCATGTTTTGAAGTTTCTTTCCTGGTGGTTGAACTTCTATTTCTATTCCGCAGTTTAGTATGTCATTTTCATCTGTTAATTTTAATTCTGCCTTTCCTCCACCAAATAGTTCTTGGAATACTTCTCCAAAGTTTTTATTTATTACTTTGAATTGTGTTTCAAATTGTTCCTTCATTATTTTTGTCATGTCTTGTATTATTTTTTTTAGTTTACTGCTTGCATTTTCTAGGTCTAAACGTTGTTCACACATATAGTCGTATCTTTCTTTTGTTTGTTTGTATTCCTCTATTGAGTCTATATTGATACTGCCAAGATTTTTAATTTCATCTCTTAAACCTTTTACTTGTTTTGTTGTTTCTGCAATATTATTTGGTTTTTTATACTCTCCTGCTGTGTTTGGTGTTATTTCATAGTCTTCCCACATTTTGTTTATTATTTGCTCAAGTTCAACATCTATTTTAGATTTTTTAACTTCTAATTTATTTGCTTGATTTTTTATTTCTTCTATTATGCTATATTTTTCTTCTATTTCGTTTTCAGTTTTTGTTATGGCATTATTTTTATTTATCTTTTCTTGTTTTAATTTTTCTACTGTATCTGAACTTGTGCTTACTTCTAATTTGATTTGTTCTATTTGCTTTTTATATTCTTCTATTGCATTTGCAAGTAGCTCATTCTCTTTTAAACATGATTCACTTTGTGCTTTTTTGCTTGCTATTTTGCTTACATTTCCTTCTATTTCTGCATCTATTCTTGCAAGTATCTCTTCTAATGAGTTATTGCTTTCATCGAATGAACTTACTGATATTTTTAAGTTTGTTATATCAAAGTTTAAATCATCTATGTATTTCTGATTTTCTTTATTCTTCTCTGCAAAGCATTGAATTTCTTGATTTAAGCTGTTTGTTTCTTCTTCTAAGTCTAATGAATTTTGTTTTATTTCTGCTTTTTCTGTTTCGTTACTTTCTATAGTTTTTTCTATTTCTGCTGTTTCATTCTTTAACTTTTGTAGCTTTGCTTCTAAGCTTGATATTGCTTCTTCTAGTGTTTCTATTCTTTGCTTTTCTGTTGCATATTCTATTTCTATTTCTTGGCTTGTTTGTTCTATATTTGTAACTTCCTCAAGTAGGTCTTCTATTGATGTTTCATATTCCTCTTTTTCATTAGTGATTTTTTCAATTTCTTTATTAATTCTTTCAATTTCTTTTTCTAATTCTTTTATTTGATTTGTTCTTCCTATTATACTTGTTGTTTTTTGTGTTGTTGAACCACCAGATATTGCTCCACTTGGATTAATTATATCTCCTTTTAGTGTAACTATTTTAAAGCTGTAGTTGTTTTGTCTTGCAAGTACTATTGCTGTATCCATATCTTCTACAATTACTGTTCTTCCAAGTAGGTTTGCTACAATACCTTCATACTTTTTATCTGTTTGTATTAGTTTTGCTGCAATGCCTATTACTCCTTGTTTTCCATTTGTTACAAGTCTATCTATTGTTTTTCCTTTTACTGATGAAATTGGTAAGAATGCTGCTCTTCCTAAGCTGTTTTGTCTTAAATATTCTATTAATTTTTTTGCATCTTCTTCTGTTTCTGTAACTATGTTTTGCAAAGTTTGACCTAGCACCATTTCAATTGCTGTTTGATATTCTTCCGGAACTGTTATAAGATTTGCTAAAACTCCTTTAACACCTTTGTTTAGTTTTGCATCTTTTTCACACTCTAAAAGTATTGATTTTACTGCTCTTGAGTAGCCTTCTTTTTCCTTTTCCATTTCGCTTAAGAATTTTTGTTTTGAATCTTTTATTCTTAGTTCTGTTGTTAGCTTATTTATTTTGTTTTTATATTCTTCTATTTTTGATGTTGCCGCTTCACGTTTTTCCTTTATTTCCTCTAATCTATTTTTACATTCATTTCTTCTTAGTTCTTTTTCATTAAATGTTTTTAGAAGATCAGATTTTATCATTCTTTTTTCATCTAATTGTGATATTGTATCTTGTATTTCTGTTTTTACTGTTCTTTCACGTTTACTTAAGTTTTCATTGTTTATTTCTATTGTATTTATTTTTTCTCTATTTTCATATTTTACTTCTGTGTTTTCTTCAACCTTTTTCTTTTTTTCTTCAATTTTCTTTTCTTCTTCTGTAAGTTTGCTTGAAATCTCATTTAGTTTTGCTTCTTTTTCTTCTAGTTCCTTTGCAAATTTTTCTCTGTTTGCCATTAAATTATCTTTTTTGCTTGTTCTATTTTCCTTTTCTTCTTGTATTTCTTTGTTTCTAGTTTCTAATTCTTCTATCTCTTTTAAATATGTTTCATGGTTTTGAAGGTTGTTTGCCATTCTTTCGTTTTGAACATTTATTTCAGAATTTATCTGTTCTATTTTCTTTTCACTTTCAAAACCTAAGTTTTGTGTTTCTTCAATTTTTGCAATTACTTCTTCCAATTCGTTTCTAAGATTTTCTTTTAAATTTTGAAGCACAGAAAGCCTGCTCTCTTCATCTGTTTTTTGAGAGTTTATTACATCTATATCTTTCATTAATTCTTCAAGCTTTGTTTTGTATGTGTCAATATTATATAGGAATAGCCCTATTTCTATTGATTTTAGTTCTTCTCTTAAACTTAAATATTTTTTTGCTTTTTCTGATTGGTTTTTTAGTGGTTCAATATTTGCTTCAATTTCTGATAAAATATCATTAATTCTAAGTAAGTTTAATTTTGTTTGTTCTAGCTTTTTCTCTGCCTCATTCTTTCTTGCTCTGTATTTTACAATACCTGCAGCTTCTTCAAATATGTTTCTTCTATCTTCAGATTTGTTGCTTAAAATTTCATCTATCTTACCTTGCCCAATTATTGAATATCCATCTTTACCAATACCTGTATCCATAAATAGCTCTAGTACATCTTTTAATCTGCATGGTGTTTTGTTTATAAAGTATCCACTTTCCCCGTTTCTAAAAATTCTTCTTGTAACAACCACTTCACCAAATTCAATAGGAAGTTTTCCATCTGAATTATCTATAACTATAGAAGCTTCTGCAAAACCTAAAGACTTTCTACTTTGTGTTCCTGCAAAAATAATGTCCTCAGATTTGCTACCTCTTAAAGACTTCATACTTTGCTCTCCAAGAACCCATCTAATACTATCTGAAATATTACTTTTACCAGATCCATTTGGTCCAATAACTGTGGTAATACCAGGCATAAATTCTAATACTGTTTTATCTGCAAAAGACTTAAACCCTTGCAATTCTAATCTCTTTAAATACATCTAAAAATCCCCTTTTCTCTCGATTTTAATATAATATATCAAAAGTCGAAAATAGTCAAGAAAAAGGGACAAAACTATAAAAAAATCCACGAAGAATTCTTCGTGGATTTGCTGAGGAATTGATTATTTCTTGACGTTAATCAGGAGACAACCTCTTTCATCTCTTTCAAAGGTGTATCCCTTCTCTTCCGCTTCCGCCTGTGCATGGAAATGCAGCGAAAAAACATGTTTTCCCTTTTTATCATACAGATAGATTGGGAAGCTGTATTTGCTTTGCACATACTCGTCGATTGCCTGAAAAATCTGGGCTTTGGACTCTCCATAGTCCGGAATGTCGCGGAACTTTTGGTCACGAAGTTCCTTGGCATCTTCAACAGATGGAATTTCCAAATACTTCTGTGGCATTTCTACTGGGGTTTCTGGCTTCCGATTTTTTTTGAACATACACTTTTCTCCCTCATATAAATTATTATTGTATGCCAAAAGCACACAACTTAATTAGTATACCACGTTTACATAATTTCCGCAAGTGTTTTTTTAAAACTTTTTTCATTTATTAATAATTTCTTAATTTCTGCATATCATATTTTTACTGCTAGTAAATATTTACTTTTGTGTTTCTGTAATTTTCTAGTTTGTAATGCTATATTCAAAACGAATAAGGAGGAATAATATATGAAACTTAATTATAGTATTATAGGTATGAGATTAAAGCAAGCAAGGCTTGATAAAAAAATAACACAAGAAAAATTAGCTGAAATGCTTGATGTTTCAGTTGCTTACATTAGTAGAGTTGAATGTGGCTCTACAGAGATTAATATGAAAAGACTAGCAGAAATATGTGGCTTATTAGATGTTTCCTTAAGTTATGTACTTGAGGATATTTCACCTACTTCTTCTGCTTATTTAAATACAGCATTTACGGATTTACTAAAAAATTGTCCACCAGAAAAAATTGATTTGATTTATAAAATTGCAAAAATAATTGTAGAAAATTAAGTTAATTTTTGTATAAGCTTATTCTTTACAATCCGCCAAATCTCGTCGGGGTTATATATGTTTTGTTCTCAAGAAAAAATCGAAATGGCTACGAGGGTCACGAGTGAAGCCGTTGGCTCTTCGATTGTTTTCTTTCGAAAAAAATATATAAACCCTGCGTTTGGCTACTTAGTAAATACAATTCTAAATTAAACCAAATTTCTCTCACGAATTTTATGTAAATTTTGCCAATTCTCTTCCTTTTTTATGCTTTTTATAGTATAATGGTTAAGGAAGAGATTTTTTAGGAGGTAAGATTTATGCAAATAGTTTTATTAATAATTTTATTACTATTATTATTTATAGCAATTAAGTCTATTAAAATCGTAAGACAAGCTGAAGTTTACATTATTGAAAGATTAGGTAGATTTCATAAAATAGCAGATGCAGGACTTACAATTATTATTCCTTTTGTTGACCACGTTCGTAGTGTTGTAAGTTTAAAAGAACAAACTCTTGATGTTCCACCTCAAGGAGTTATTACAGAAGATAATGTTACAATGACAATAGATACTGTTGTGTTCTATCAAATAACAGATCCAGCTAAGGCAGTATATGAAATTCAATCTTTAAGAAGAGGTATTGAATACTTAGCTATTACAACTATTCGTGATATTGTTGGTAAAATGGATTTAGACTCAACATTTAGTTCTCGTGATTTAATAAATAACCAATTAAGAGTATTATTAAATGAAGCGACTAGTAAATGGGGTTGTAAAGTAAATCGTGTTGAAGTTAAAGATATTACACCTCCTGCAGACATTCGTGATGCAATGGAAAAACAAATGAATGCAGAGAGAAATAAAAGAGCTGCAATTTTACAAGCTGAAGGTGAAAAACAAGCTGCTATAACACTTGCAGAAGGTCAAAAACAAGCTGCTATATTACAAGCTGAAGCTGATAAAGAAGCTCAAATAAGAAGAGCTGCCGGTGAAGCTGAAGCAATTCGTGAAGTTGCTGTTGCAAAAGCTCAAGAAATTCAAATGATTTATGAATCAATTAAGAAGTCTAACCCAGATGATAAATTAATTCAATTAAAATCTTTAGAAGCTTTACAAGAAATTGCAAAAGGAGATGCTAATAAAGTATTTATTCCTTTTGAAGCAACAAATGCTTTATCTAGTTTAGGAGCCTTAAAGGAAGTTGTTAAAGATAAATAATAAGTTTTAGATGTGCTTAAAATTAGCACATCTTTTTTTATTTTTCCCTCATTTTTCATTGACAAACCTCCCCTTTTGTTATATTATCTATTCATATTTAATTTAAATTTTTAGGAGGTTTTTATGTTTAAGTTTAAAAAGTTTTTTTTATGTTTGGTTTTAGCAATGGTTCTTCTTTCATCTGCAGTATTTGCAACTGATGAATCTGTTATGCTATTAACATCTCCTGCTCCTGAAAGTAGCGATACAAAAGCTGAAAAATACCAAACAATTGACGAAGATGCATATGTATACAATACTGAAACTTTTTCTTTAAGTGATGTAGTAAATGGAAATGTATTTGCTTCTACATCAACTAAGTTTGTTACAAACCCACGAATTGGTGGTGGTGTAATTTCAGGCGACTTATTTGTTCTTTCAAATGATGTTGTTATTGAATCTGATGTTGTTTACTCAAATGAAAAAGACAAAAAAGGAAATTACATGATTGCATCAACAAATTCAAAATCTGTTATTTATGGTAATGTTTATGTTTTAGCAAATAGCTTTACATTACAAGCAGAATCTGAAATTCATGGTGATTTATATGTTCTTGCTTCAAATGTAAATATTGAGCAAAACTCAGTTATTGAAGGTAATATTTTCCTTAGTTCTTCAAATGTAACTTTAAACGGCCAAGTTAAAGGTTCTGTTTATGCTACAGCACAAGATTTTAATATGAATTACTATTCTTATATTGAAAGAGATTTATATTTAAATGCAAACAAAGCTACTCTTTCAGGTTTTGTTTATAGAAATGCTTTTGTTACAGCTGGAGAAGATTTAACAACAGATACTGATTTTAAAGTTAACCAAAATCTTACTGTAAATGACGCAGACCAATTTACATTCTCTGGTAATGTTAATGGAAATGTAACTGTTAATGCAAAAAAATTCAATCTTAAAAATGATAATGATGCTGTTTGCGCAATTCATGGAGATTTAAAATATGGAACAAAAACAGATGTAACTGTGCCAGATAAAGTTGTTACAGGTAAAGTTGAAGTTACTGATTTTGTTGAGCATAATGAAAATAAAGTAACATTTTCAAAACTAGTAATTGGTTTATTTACATTACTTGTTTATGTTTTTGCTGTAGTATTCTTAGCAAAACGCTATGCTTCAAATGCTATAGAGAAGCTTCCAAGTATTACAGTTTCTCATACACTTATTAATTTAGGTATTGGTCTTGCTTCATTCTTTGTAATATTTATACTATTTGTTCTTCTATGCATGTCAGGAATTGGAGTATCTTTAGCGTTTGCATTTGTTGCAGTATTCTTATTTGTATGTGCAATTGCTTTACCTCTATTCTTAAATAACGTTGTAAATACATTGAAGTTTAAGGCAAATCCTTATGTTAAATTATTAGCTGTAACTGGTATATTATATTTAATCAGTATAATTCCTGTATTAGGCTCTGCTGTGATGTTTATAATCATGCTAGTTTCAATTGGAGAAGTTTTATTTACAGTATTAAATAGAAAAAAGTAAATAAATAAAATAAGTAGTTTTCCACAGGTCAACCTGTGGAAAACTACTATTTTTTTAACTCTTTTATTGAATTTATATAATTGTCTGAATTTATTATATAGCTTCCTGCAACTACTATATCAACTCCTGCTTCTTTAAGTTCTTTTACGTTTTCGCCGTTTATTCCTCCATCTGCTTCTATATATGTTTCTAAATTGTTTTGATACAAATATTCTTTTAATTTAGTTATTTTCTTTATTGTTTTTAGTATTAATTTTTGTCCACCTTTCCCCGGTTCAACTGTCATAACTAATAGTAAACTTATGTATGGTAAAAATTCATATATTTCTTCAATCTTTGTATCCGGTTTTATTGCTAAGCCACACTGAGCTCCATTTTGCTTTATATATTTAATTGTTTCCTTTAATTGCTTTTTATCGCTAAAGACTTCATAATGAATTGTGATAAAATGTGGACTTAGTGCAATATATTGGTCTATATAGTCTTTTGTATTCTCTACCATTAAGTGAATATCTAATGGTATATTAGACATTTGTTTTATGCTGCTTGCATAGCCATACATAAGAACTGATGTATCATTTCCGTACAAATTTACCATCCATAACATCTATATGGTAATAATCTGTTTTTGCAACTTCTAAATCGTAAAAAGCCTTCATAGCTTCTTTTTCGTCTACGTTTAAAATTGAGGTTGAAACTTCTATCATAACAACTCCCCCTTTTGTTTTCTTTATTGTATATTTTATAAAAAGAAATGTCAATGCTTTTAGTAAAAAAATTTGAGGGTATAAATCTATACCCTCAATTTTTCCATCAGTTATTTTTTTCTTTGATTTTTCTTACTGGCCTTATGTTGTATTCCGAGTGGTGATATGAGAGTGTATAAACGAAGTCTCTTGCTTTGTAATACGCATTGAAAATGAATTTTGCATATTCACCATTTTCTTCATAGCTTATTACTTCGTCTGCCTGATGTGGTCTGTATTTGTCGGTTGGCTTGTTTTTGTAAACACGTACCTCATATCCATCTCCTGTTTCATTCTCCCCAAGAAAAATCATTAATTCGAGATTTTTCTCTGTCGTAACTGACATTGTCATGAAGCTTCCGTCTTTTGCGACTAAATGACTTTTGGTAATAAACCGAACTATGTCATAATCGCAAAACATAATTTTGTCAAACTTCATATGCTCTTTCCTCCTTAAAATAGTTATTTTACACCTGATGTACTTTGCTTTTGAAAACGGAGTTACTATTGTTAACATAACCATTTTAACACACTTTTTTCATAATTTCAAGAACACTAAGATTTTCTTCTCTAAGCAAATTATAAGTTCTTTTGAACAATTGCAACTATATCTGTTATATAATCACTTATTGCTGGTATATTTAACTTTATTATTTTTTGCAGGATGTATACGATTATAGCAGATATTATACTAAAACCTATTCCCATCCCTACTCCTTTTGCAATTCCTGCTATAAAGTTTCTTTTTATTAGTTCTCTTTTATTTCTCATAAAAAACACCCATTTATATTTTGGGTGTTTTTTTCATTTTTATTCCGTTACTTGCTCTATTTTACTTGCCTTTTCTTTTTTAGCCTCTTCGTTTAATTTTTCAAGTTGATTTATTAATGATTGTAATTTTTCTATGTCTTGCCCAATTAGTGACCAATCATTGCTTTTATTTGATTCTGTTAGATTATTGTTAGCCTTTATTATTTCTTCTATCAAATCGTCTATGTTATCTGTTTCTATTTTTATGCTTACTGCTTCTTGTGATAGAAGATTTACCAATGCCTTTTCTAATGTGTTTCCTATTGCAACTTTGTTTCCTGATGCCACAATTACTTTTTTTAGTATTGGTGCTGTTTTGTTTTCATTTTGAAGGACTTGGAATATTGGTTCTACGTATAGAAGTGTATTGTTTACTGGTATTACTATAATGTTTTTCTCTATTTTAGTTCCTGTAACTTCTATTGATTTTAGTTCTGCTGAAATTTTTTCATCTTGCTCTACTAGTGTATCTAGCTGTAATGTTCCAAGTATGGCTGTATCTTTGTTGAACTTGTATAATTTTAATGTTTTTTTACCATTTCCATCATATGAACCTACCAAATATGCATTTATATTTTGTTTTTCATTTATTGTATATGGTAAAACTAGTCCTAATATTGTTTTGCTGTTATCCACTGTTTTTACTGCTGTATAGTATGGTTTAATATCAGTTCCTACAAGTGTTGTAACCTTACTGGTGTTTTCCTTTGCTGTGTTCCAAACATCATCTGATCTAAATAGTACTTCTGGTTGTACTTGATGATATTGTTTCAAAACATCTGCTTGAATACTATAAAGGTATTCTGGGTAAACAAAATGCTTTGCAATATCTTCTGGAATTTCTTCATTTATGTCTTCAAATAAACTTGGATACATCTTCCAATATGACATTATTATTGGGTCTGATTTATCTGTTATATAGAACTTCATTGTTCCATCAAAACTGTCTATTAATATTTTAGCTGAATTTCTTATATAATTGATTTTCTTTATTGTTCCATTTTCTTGTGGTAGGTTTGTAACTTGTGAATATGGGTAGCTATTTGATGTTGTATATGCATCTATTACCCATACAAGCCTTCCCTCGTCTGTTATTACCATATATGGATTTTTATCGTATTCCAAATATGGCATTACTTTTTTTACTCTTTCTAGTATATTTCTTTTTATTATTATATTGCTATCATTTGATATGTTTTTTGAAAATGCTAGTTTTATATTTCCCTCTTTTATACCAAGTACTAATCTATCAAAAAATCCTAGTGTTACTCCTGCTTCTCCGTTATATGTATTATAGCTACTTTTTGTGCTAGATATTGGGTAATCGTATTCTGTATTATCTTTACTATTTATTGCAATTGCATCATTTGTTTGAAGTCCAAAATATATTCTAGGCTCTGTGATTTTTACAGCTTGATTGTCATCATTAAATGAACTTTGTATATACTTTAATGTCCCGGTTTTCATTTGTAGTTGATGCTGATGTTATAATTGCTCCATATCCATGTGTATATTCATATGTTTTATTGCTGTATGTTCTTGTTTCATTACTCTTAATTTCTCTTGGACTTACATATACTAGGCTACTCTTTCCATCAATATCATATAAACCTATACCTGCTGAGTTATATGTATAATATCCTAGGTTTGTTTGATATTCTTCTAAGTGTGATATTACTCTTGCTTTATTAAATATGTTTATATTCTCTATTACTTCTGAATTCTCTTTTATATCGTCTGCTGTTATTGTTCCTGTACTTTGTAAGTCTATTTCATCTATATCAATATCATATGCCTTTTTAGTAAACTCAATATTTTTACTTATATACTGTTTTTGTTTATCTAATTCATTGTTATTTACGTAAGTAACATCTGCTATAAGTATTACACCAAATAAAACGACTAAATATATTGGTATTTCTAATATTTTATAACATGCTTTTCTAAATTCACCCTTTTTGAACTTTCTTATTGCACGAATTCCACATATTACTATAAATGCTGAAAATATAATGTATCCCCATTTTTTTATAGTTACATCTATAAAGCCTGCTCCATATAGAGTTGTTCCATTACCTGTTTGTGTGAATTTTCCAAGTACTATATCTTGTACCATAAGTATTGAAAGCGCTGCTAGAGCTAATAGTATAAAGAATATTGTTGCTACTATTTGCTTTATAAAAGTATTTGTTTTTAAGGTTTCCATGTTAATTCCTTGGTTAAAGAATTTATGGAAGCATATAACATAATAAAATATTATATATACACACATTACTGCCATTACAACTATAAAGCTATAAAGCACTGCTTCTATAAATGGTTTTTGGAATATATAGTAACCTATATCTAAGTTAAATACTGGCTCTGTTTCCCAAAATGGTGTGTGGTTAAATGCAAGTATTGCTTTTTCTGTAATTATGTTTGAAAACAATATTCCTGCAATAGTTGCAAATGCAAAAGATATTGATTTATTAGGAAGTTTTGGCATTTCCTGTTTATCTTCTTCAAAGAACTTCCTTAAACCTTTTTTTATAAAAGCTGTTGTTATATATGTAAGTAGATATATTATTGCAAAACTTATTAAGAATACATATATTCTTTGCATTAAGTTGTGTTTAAAAATTTCTACATATTTTGAGCCAATTCCAAGTATTTGCAAGTATTCGCCTCTAACATTTATATAACTATATATGGCAAATGCTATTATAAATAATGTTACAAATATTACTCTTTTTTTTACTTTTTTCATTAAAGACCTCCATTTAAATAATTGCATCTACGAAATCCTTTGAGTTAAATACCTCCATGTCATCTATTTTTTCCCCTACACCAACAAATTTTACTGGTATAGAATTTTCGTTTACGATTCCTATAACAACTCCACCTTTTGCAGTTCCATCAAGCTTTGTAAGTATTAATCCTGTAATTGGAACAACTTCTTTAAAGGCTTTTACTTGTATAATTGCATTTTGTCCTGTTGTGCTATCTATTACCATTAATGTTTCCTTTTCTGCATCTGGTAATTCTTTTTCTATTACTTTACCTATTTTTAATAGCTCGTCCATTAAGTATTTTTTTGTGTGTAATCTTCCTGCTGTATCACATATTAATACATCCGCATTTTTTTCTTTTGTAATTTTTATTGCATCATAAACTACAGATGCTGGGTCTGATCCCTCATTTTTTTTCACTATATCCACATCTGCACGCTTTGCCCATATCTCTAGCTGTTCAACTGCTGCTGCTCTAAATGTATCTGCTGCTGCAACTACAACTTTCTTTCCTTGTTTTCTAAGGTTATTAGCTATTTTTCCAATTGATGTTGTTTTACCAACTCCATTTACACCAACAACTAGAATTACTGCTGGTTTGGTTTTTAGTTCTAGCCCATTTGGTACTTTGTCTAATATTTTTTGCATTTCTTCTTTTAATGCATTTTTAACACCTTGTTCATCTGTAATTTTTTCTAGCTTAATTCTATTTCTTAATTTAGAAATTATTTCTGTTGCTGTTTCAACTCCTATATCAGACATTATTAAAATTTCTTCTAATTCTTCTAGTAAGTCTTCATCTACTTTTCTAAAATTGCTAAAAACGCTGTTTATTTTGTCATTTAGGGAGTCACGTGTTTTTCCTAAACCTTGTTTTAATTTGTCAAAAAATCCCATTTTATTCTCCTTTTATTGTTTTTTGGGGCGTATGCTATACGCCCCTTAAATTATGTTTTTATTCTAAGGAATGTTTTTTGTTGTTTCTGAATTCAAGTTCATGTCTACTGTTTTCTTTGTGCTTCCATCAATTATAACTTTTATTCTAACTGTTCCTTCTCCATCAAAGTTTACTTGAAGAGCTTTTTCATCTTCGCTTACTTCTTGTTCTGTTACTTGTTCATCATTAACAGTTACTTTAATTTTTACTTTTTCTGGTGGTATTAAAACATCTTTATATTTTGTTTTTCCATCTTCGTCTTTTCCATCTTCAACTTTTTTGTATTTTGGTGTATATCCTGTAAGTGCTGCTACGTCAATGTTTATTGTACCTTGTGTAATTTTTTGATATTCATTTATTGTTATGGAAATTTCTGTGTTTTTATCTACCATGCTTTTTGGAGATATGTTTTGTTCAACAACACCTGTTCCTTTGCTTGAGTCTTTTATTTTATCAGTTCTTATCCATTTTAATTTTGCTTCTGTAATTTTTGCTTTTGCTTCATCCTCTGAAAGTCCTGCTAAATCTGGAACTTCTACTTTCTCTATTCCTAAACTTACTTTTAATTTAATTTTTGTTCCTGCAAGAACTTCTTCACCTTCTTGTTTATCTTGTTCTATTACTATACCTGGTTCTACATCATCACTATTTACTTCTTCTATTTCCATCTCTAAGCCCAAGTCTTTTAGTTCTTTTCTTGCTTCATCTTTAGTTTTACCAACAAGTTTTGTAACTTTTACTATTTCTTGCCCCTTACTTACAACTACATTTACTGTGCTTCCCTCTTTTACTGTATAGTTTGGTTGATATTTTGGGTCTTGTGAAATAATTTTTCCTTCTTCTATTTGAACATCATATTTTTCTTCTGATACATTCAAATTCAATTTTACTTCTTCTGCTTTGGCTTTTGCTTCATCTAGTGTTAAGTTTGTAAAGTTTGGTAGTAATATGTCTTTTGGTTTTCCTGAATTTAGTACTCCTAATGTTATTCCTATGCTTGCTATAAATACTATTAGGAAAATTGCTACTATTAATGCTATTTTTACACCTTTGTGTTCTTCTAAATATTTTTTAAACTTTGCAAATTTACTTTGATTTGTTTGATTTTCTTCTTGTTGTATTCTTCTAGCCCTTGCTTGGCTTTTATCTACAACACCTACTTCAGCTTCAGGATTTTTTAATATTTTATCTAAGTCTTCTATCATCTCTGTTGCTGTACTATATCTCATATTTGGATCTTTTTCCATTGCTTTTAAAATTAAATCATTTAAGCTTTGTGGTATTGCTGGGTTTAATTCAATTGGTGGTACTGGTTTTTCTTGCATATGTTTTAATGCAACAGATACTGGTGTATCTGCATCAAATGGAACTCTTCCTGTTACCATTTCATATAATACAACACCTAATGAGTAAAGGTCAGATTTTGCATCTGTATAGCCACCACGTGCATGTTCTGGTGAAAAATAATGTACTGAGCCTATTGTTGTTCCAAATGCTGTTATTGTTGAGTTTGAAACTGCTTTTGCAATTCCAAAGTCTGTTACTTTTGCTGTTCCATCTTCTGTAATTATTATGTTATGTGGTTTTATATCTCTATGAATAATGTTATTTCTATGTGCTGTTTCTAAGGCTTGTGCTATTTGTTTTGCTATTTTAACTGACCATTTCCAGCCCATTCTTCCATCTTCAACAATTATTTCTTTTAATGTTTTTCCTTTTATTAGTTCCATTACAATGTAATATAGGTTTCCTTCTTTTCCAACATCATATACAGATACAATGTTAGGATGTGTTAGACTTGCTGCTGATTCTGCTTCTGTATTAAATCTTTTTATAAATTCATTATCTGTTGTATATTCTTCTCTTAGAATTTTTACAGCAACATATCTTTTTAGTACAAGGTCTTTTGCTTTGTAAACTGTTGCCATTCCGCCATTTCCAATTTTCTCTATAATTTCATATCTGCTTCCTAATAGTTTTCCCTCTAAATTCATTTATTTTCACGTTCCTTTCATGTGAATTTCGTGTTTTAATTTTTTATTATTATTACTGTAATGTTATCTAATCCACCTAGTTCTTTAGCTTTTTTGATTAGGTTCTTTGTTGCATTTTCAGTATCTTCTATTACAATATTATATATTTCTTGTTCTGCTATCATATTAGTTAATCCATCAGAGCAAATTAAAATTATGTCATTTGGATTAAAGCCTTTAACCATTACATCTGGTTCAATTGTTTCTTCACAACCGTATTGCTTTCATAAGCATATTTTTCTTTGGGTGGTGAATAGCTTCTTCCTTAGTTATTGTTCCGTCTTTTACAAGTTTTTGAACATAACTATGGTCTACTGTTATCTTTCTCATTATGTCTTGTCTTATTCTGTAAATTCTACTATCGCCAATATGTCCTATATATACTCTATTATTATATATTAAACAAATCTCTAATGTAGTACCCATTTGTTCTAAATCTTCTATTTGGCAAGATTTATCATATACCATTTTATTTGAGTATTCCATTGCTCTTTTTACAATTTCTAAAAGTTCTTCTTTTGCATATGTTTTGTTATCATCAAAATTATCTTTTATATATTCTGCTGCACTCATACATGCTAATCTACTTGCAACTTCTCCTCCTGCGTATCCTCCCATGCCGTCTGCTAAAATGCATAATTTATAATTGTCGTTTTCTTCTGATATATAATAAGCATCCTGATTAGATTGTCTTACCATTCCTATATCTGTGTCGGCATATATTTTCATTTACTCACCTCTTTTTTTCTAAGTTGACCACATGCTGCATCTATATCTGAGCCTAATTCTCTACGTATTGTTGCTACTATTCCGTGTGCATTTAAGTAATCTCTAAATTTAATTATATTTTCGTTTGTGCTTTTTGTATATTTACCATTGTCTATTTTATTTATTGGTATTAGGTTTACATGGCATAACATTCCATGTAATAATTTTACTAAGTCTTGTGCATCTTGAAGATTATCGTTATTATCTTTTGCTAAAGCATATTCAAAAGATATTCTCTTGTTTGTTTTTTCGATATAATACCTACATGCCTTCATTAATTCTTGTATATTGTATAGATTATTTACTGGCATCATGCTACTTCTTTTTTCATTGTTACTACTATGAAGTGAAATAGATAATGTGCATTGAATATTTTTATCTGCCAATTTGTAAATATTTGGTACTAACCCACTTGTTGATATACTAATATGTCTTGCTCCCATATTTATTCCTTTTGGGTTATTTAATAGCTTTATTGCTTTCATCACATTATCAAAATTATCTAATGGTTCTCCTATTCCCATGAATACTAGGTTTGAAATGTGAACATTCTCATCTCTTTCGATTGCTAAAAGTTGTTCTACAATCTCCCCCGCTTCTAGGCTTCTTGCAAATTTCACACCTGTTGAGGCACAAAACTTACATCCCATTTTACACCCAACTTGTGATGAAACACATATTGTCTTTCCGTGTTTATATTCCATTAAAACTGATTCTATTGCATTATTATCTAATATATCAAATAAATATTTTTTTGTTCCGTCTTTTGATTCTTGTTTTCTTATGATTTTGAAAACATGTAAATCAAAATTTTCTTTTAGCTTCTCCCTTAGGGATTCAGGCAAATTGGCCATTTCATCAAAACTTGTAACATTTTCTTTATAAATCCAGTGAAAGATTTGTTCTGCTCTGTATTTCTTTTCTCCGTAAGGCTTCAATTTTTTCTTTTAGTTCGTCTAAATCATAATTTTTTATATTTTCTTTTAACATATAATTCCTTCTATTTATATTTTTTCACGAATATATTGTACCATATAACTGGAATTTATACAAGCAAATGCATTAAAAAAATCCACTAAAACTAGTGGATTTTTTATATTTACTTTTATAAATCGGTATAATTCTCAAGCATCCAGCCTCCCATGTATACTTGGATCATTGGAACTAGAACTACAACTACAACAAATATCAATACTACACCTACAAAGATTTGTACTACTTGTGGTAATACTTTTACTATTCTTTGCATGATTGCATCTATGTCTATTTGCATATAATCATTTAATTTTTCCATCATTTCAACTAAATCTGTTTGCATTCCTATTTTTAACATTTCGGTTATCATTGGTGTTGAAAGTCCTGATTGTTCAAATGGTTCTATCCAGCTTTGTCCTATTGTTATATTGTTAATAGCGGTTTCTATTAATGATAGCATAACAAGGTTATTTGAAATATTTCTACTTGTTTCCAATGCCTCTTGTATTCTTTGTCCATTTTTTAAGTTTAATAATATGGATTGTATTAATCTTGAAAAATCTATTGCATATATTAATTTTCCAAAGATAGGCATTTTGTATTTAAAGTAATGGAATTTGTATTTTCCTTTTGGCGTTCTTATATACACCATTATTACTCCAACAACTATTGCAATTATACCAACTGGAATGTACCAAATTTGGCTTATCCAATCTAGGAAGTTTGAAAACCATAAAGTAATTGCTGGTAATTGTGCTGTTGAACCAAAACTATCAAATGCATTTTGTATCATTGGCACAGAAACCACAGTTCCTATTACAGCAAGTACTAATAATAACACGAACTGTACCAAGTTTGGTATTAGTATTTCCCTTAATTTTTTGTTTAAGGCTTCTGTTGCTTCTAAGTATTGAACTGCTTGTTCTAATGCATTAGTAAGTGATCCAGACAATTCTCCAACTTTAATCATATTAATATATATTGGTGGAAATACTGAGCCATAGTACTCCATTGTTGTGTACATGTTTTCACCAGCTTCAACACCTAGCAAAATATCTTCAACAATTGCTTTTAATGTTGGATTTTCTATTGTTTCAATAACTGTTGATAATGCATGTATATTGTTAAAATCTGCTTTTTTCAACAAATAAAAGTTTTGAGTAAAAACTACAATATCTCTTTTCTTTATTGCTCTATTTCTTTGCAACGCCTTATCTGCTCTTTTAAACCAACTTTCTTTGTGGTCCATACTTTTCTTAATTTGCTCTGTTCTAACTTGCTTTAGAACACTATTGCTTGTTTCTATATTTCTTTTCTGTTTTTTTGCTTTTTTATCAGTTCTAACATTTATTGATGTTATTGAAATTGGATACAAGTTATTAGTTTTTAATTTGTTTAGCAAAACAAATTTATTTGGTGCATCTGTTCTGTATTCAACAACATCGCCAGATTTTGTTGCTGCTCTATATTTATATATAGGCATAGCTTACCTCCATTCTGTAATTAATAGTTACATCATTTGTTGTTTCATCTTCATTTGCATTATTGTTCTATTTAATACTTCTAAGTTTTTTTCTTCTAATTGTGATTTTGCTTGTTCTAATGTTATTTTATTTTGTACATATAATGTTGCTAATGAGTTTATTAAACTAACATTTCCTTTACCTAAGTTACTTTGAATTGCATCTTCTAGCTCAGATACACTAAATTTATCTTTTCTTATGCAACCAGCAACTACGTTATCTACAACCATAACTTCAGGAAGTAATACAAGTTCATCATCTATTCCTTTTAATAATCTTTGTGATACAATTAGTTTTAAAAGTGATGCTAGTAAGTATTTAACTGAACCTTGATCTCTAATTTCATAGAAATTTATTATTCTATCTATTGTTTCAGCACAAGATTTTGTGTGAAGCGTTCCTAATACTAAGTGCCCTGATTCTGCCATATCTATTGCAGCTTCCATTGTTTCTTTATCTCTAATCTCTCCTATTATTAGAATGTCACAGTCTTCTCTTAAAGCATTTTTTACACCGTCTCTATAAGTTAAAACATCTTTACCTGTACCTACTTCTTTTTGTACTACTAATGATTTTTTCGATGTATGTTTGTATTCTACCGGCTTTTCTAGTGATAGAATTTTTTTGTTTTCCTTTTCGTTTATTTCATTAATCAGTGCATTTAAAGTTGTTGTTTTACCAGAGTTTGTTTTACCTGTTACAAGAATTAGACCTTGAGGTTGATACATCATTCTTCTTACAACATCCGGAACTCCTAAGTCTTCAAATCTTGGAAGTTCATTTTTAATTATTCTTAGTGTTGCTACTGGAATATCATCAGCAGAAGAAATATTTCCTCTAAACCTAACCCCTCCAAATTCATATGAAAAATCTATTTTTTTAGTTTCACGATATTCATTATCTCTATCTACATTTCCTCTAACAAAGTAATCATACATTTCATACATATCATCATTCTGAAGAACATCTTCATCTTCCATTTCTGCTAAGACCTTTGATATTCTAAGCATAGGTCTTTTACCTGCAACCAAATGGATATCTGATGCATTTGTTGCAATTGCTTCAGTTAAAATTTCGTCTATTTTTATCATAGCCTTTCTCCTTACCTTATACTAATATAATATTATTTTTTTATTAACCTCTTCTAGTGTTGTAATTCCATTAATAATTTTATTTATTCCATCTACAGCAAGTGGTTTGTAATCTTGTTGCATTGCAAGTTGCCTTATTTCTAAGCTTGAAGCACCATTTATTATTAGTTCTTTTATTTCATCTGTTAGAGATAATATTTCAAATATACCTATTCTATCATAATATCCAGAACCATTACAGAATTCACAACCTGATGGAGTATATGTGAATTTATCACTCAAATCTGCCTCTACTCCATATTTTTTTAGGATACTTGTTATAATTTCCTTTTCTTTATCTGTAAATTCTCTCTTAATTGCACATTTTGGACATATTTTTCTTACAAGTCTTTGTGATATTGATGTTGCAAGTGTACTTGAAATATCATAATTTGATATTCCCATTTTTCTAAGTCTTGTAATTACCTCTATACTGTCTATTGTGTGTATTGTAGATAAAACATAGTGACCTGTTTGTCCAGCTTGCATTGCAATTTCAGCTGTTTCCTTATCTCTTATTTCTCCTACAAGAACAATATCAGGGTCCTGTCTTAAAACAGTTCTTAGAGAATCAGAAAATCTTAATTTTTCTGAAATTTCTATTTGATTTAAACCAGGAATTCTAATTTCAACTGGATCTTCAATTGTTGTTATATTAATGGTTGGGTTATTTAAATAATCTATTATACTGTAAAGTGTTGTTGTTTTACCTTCACCAGTAGGTGCTGCAATAACTGTTATACTGTTTCTTCTATTTAACTTCTTTCTTATTTCTTCATTTGATAAGTTAAATCCAAGCTCTTTTAATCCTCTAATATTCATATTTTTCTTTAGTAATCTCAAAACGAACTTTTCTCCAAAAATATTTTTTTGTGAAGACACACGGATATTATATTCTGGATAAAGAGTAATTCTACCATCTTGAGATTCTTGCTTTTCTTGAAACATATTAGATATTGATTTTAATCTTCCAATTATCTGATTTTGTTTTTCTTTACTTATTTCAGCAGCTTTTACTAATTCACCATCTATTCTGTATCTAACACGAATTGAATCTTCTAGTGGTTCAATGTGAATATCACTGGCTCTCTTTTTCATTGCTGTTTTAATAATACTATCTACTAGTGTTGTTGCATCTTCTCCAGAATCAATATTTTCTGAATCTGACCCCTCTAGTGAGCTTATTACACTGGTAATATTCTTTGTAAATGTTACATATTTTTCCATTATATAACCTTTATTTAATAGTATTAATCTAATAGCTTCAGCTGCTGTATTGCTACTGGTATCAGCAAAACATACTTTTATTTTATCTCCATTTATTTCATATGGAACTGCTAAATATTTTTTTGCCATATCTAATGAAATATATTTTTTTACATCAATTTTAACATCATTAATGGAAAGCATTATTGCCTTTTCGCCAAGCATATCACTCAATACTTGCAAAAGTACAAATTGATCGCATAAATTTAATATGCTTATTATTTCAATTATTTTTTTACCTGGGTTTTTCTTCTGATAATCAAGTGCTTTATCAATATCTGCTTGTGTAAGTATACCTCTTCTTACTAATTCAATTCCAATTGGTCCTCTTCTTCTTGAATCCATAATTTTGGCTCCTTTCGTTTGTTTATATTACTATTATAGTATATTTTCTTTACTTTTAAAATTGTTTTTTATATTTTACATATAATTACCAATTATGTATCTAATTCGTTTTTCACATCCTGCATAGTTGCTTTTTTTATTCTTGATATTTCAGTTGTATATGGTTTATTATCTAGTTCATTTTGTATAGTTAATGTTACAATTTTTACTAAATCAAAACCGGAGTTTTCTTCTGTTGTTTCATATTTTTCTACTTTGACCTTTATCTTATTTGCAGTTGTTAAATTATCTAATGTTGTTCCTGCGCTTATTCTAGTTGGCTCAATGCTATTTATATAGTTAATAACATTTTCCTCTGTAACATCATTATATTCCATTTTTTCAATGTGTTCGAATATTTGTGTAACAAAGGTCATTTGTTGACTATTCATTTTGATTTTCATTTTTTCTATCATTATCTTACTAATTAGTGATGTTATAAGACCTGTAAATAGCATTACAATTAGAATCGCTATTATAGCATCTGTTACAACAATTCCTTTTTCTTCTCTAATCAGTTCTAATTTATTTCTACCACTTTTTTTGTCCATTTTTCATCTCCTTATAGAAATGTAACTCACTTTTATAGTAAAATCGTAATTATTTCACCAATTCCAATAATCATAAATATTACAAATAATATCTTTCTTAATGTTTCACTAGTACTTTTTATATTGTTTAATATTAGCATTAATACTAACATTAAAGTATATATAATATATCTATATATACTAGTATTCAATATGTATAGATATATCATATAGATAATCTCAACAATAATTCCAAAATTGAATACTGATTTTTGTATCTTTTTATATTCTTTATAAATTCCAATCATAATAAAGATTGCACTGAAAAAGAGCATTCCAAATGCTAATGCAACAATTTTTTTATACTCTATATTTAGCAAATCAATGTTTAAGCTAATTGTATATAGCAAGAAAACTAAACCAGATGAAATTTCAAGTATTAAATAACGTGGTCTAATTTTATTTTTGCAGTATCTACATTTTCCACCTAAAAATATGTAGCTAAGTATAGGTATAAGGTCTAAGAAGTTCAATCTGTGATTACATTTTGGACAATATGACCTTTTATGTGTTATATCTTGTTTTATAGGAATTCTATAAACTGCTAAAGTATAAAAACTTCCAAGTGTTGCACCTATTGCAAACATAAAAACGTAAAGTATTGTATTCAATTTCTTTCTCCTTTATTGAAGTAGGCATATACATATCTAATGCATATGCCTAAGTTTTTTTAGCTGTACTTACTCTGTTAGGTTTGCTTTATTAACATAGTAATTTAAATCATGTTTAGTTCCATTTACTTCTACTATATCACCTTCACCAATATTCTTTTCTTTATTAGCTTCATTTTTATATTTTTCTGTTGCTTGGTCAGCAGCTCCTAATAAGTTAGAGTTAATAACAACTGCAACTGAAACAGCTACTAATATTAACATAACAATGATTGTTATGATTAATGCAACTAATGTGATACCTTTTTGATTTTTCATTTGTTTTCACCCCCTCTTTTATGTGTATTTTTTGTATATATTTATTTTAATAAATATTACCCAAAGTTATTTAACTGTATTCTTTATGAAGTTTCCACCTGATGTATTTTGTGAACCAGAACCTGTTGTATTAGAATCTGAACCTGTATTTGTACCTGTTCCTGTTGATGTGACATCAATTTTATCAAAAGGGTTTGGTCTTCCTTTTACATAATCATTATTTCTTTCATGAACTTTTAAGTCATCGCTTGTTACTCGATATACTTTTACAATATTTTGATTTTCAGCTGCTTGTATAGTTTCCTCTAATTCTTCTTGCATATCTTGTGGCAAAGTATATTCAGCGGCTTGTGTTGGTATCTTTTTAGTTGATGGCCTATATTCATAAAATAATATACCTAATACTAATAATATTGTTACCACTAATAGTAGTATTATAAATATTTCTTTAATTATAGATTTAACCATAAACTTGTTCTCCTTAATTAAATTCTATTTCTACTCCTTCAATTTTAAATGTTGCTGTTAATTTATCAACTCTTACTGAAGTTGTAGTAGTAGTTGTTGTGTTTGTCTCTGAATTTTTATTTGCATCTGCTGTAGTTTTATTTGTAATCTTGCTTGGATCTGATGTTGTTGTAGATGTTGTTGATACACCTGGTAATAATTTAAAATTCAAAATTTTAAATCCTAAGGTATCGTCCTTTTCTATATCATATATGAAATCTGTAATTCCTATATATTCACCAATAACTGTAACGCTTAAGTCATATAATCCTGATGATGAAGTATCTAATACTTCAAGTTTAAGTTCTACATTTTCAGTTTTTGCATAATTTTCTAATGTTATCCACAATCTTTCAATCTTGTAGCTCTTAATATTTACTACTTCTAGGTTTACATCTTGTGAAACATATGCCATTTTGCTTTCATACTTTTTCTTTGCAACTTTTAATTTTTCCATTGCACTATCTAATTTACTCACCTTATCTGGATATTCTTGATTGTTTAATTGTTTTGCAGTATTAATTTTTTCATTTAAGCTAGAATCAAGTTGTTTAACATCATTAATATTATTACTCTCCCAGCTCGCAATTGTAATATTTTTAAATATTACAAAATATGTCAGTATCATAAATAGAACAACTACAATTGATATTAAAACCTTTTTCATTTCTACTCCTTTTTAGTATGGTAATTTTCCTGTTATTGTAATACTAATTAAATCTCCTTGTTTTACACCCTTAGTTGATACAATATCTGTTAATATTCCCTCTTCTTCAAGTGCTGCTTTGAAGTATCCTAATTGGTCATATTTTTCTGCTTGAGCTGTTATTACTATATCTTTTCCTGATTGATTTTCAATAGATAGTAATTGAACTCCAACAGGAATAGCATACATTATTTTATTTAATAAATTTGGTATTGCATTTTTGCTTGAGTATTCTTCACTAACTTTTGAATTTGCACTATCAATTTTATCAATTAAGCTTTGATATTCTGATGTTCTAGCATTTACCATTGTTGTATATTGATTTATCTTGTTAATTTCTTTTTGGCTTGCAGAAATCACATTGTCTGCAACAAAGATTTTTTCATTAATTTGTCTTGATAGTACTTCTGTTACCCCAATAAATAGTATTATAACAAGTAATAATCCCGCTACCACTGTAAGTAATATTCTGTCTGTAAAATCCAACTCCAAATTTGCTATATCCTTAGCTGTAAGTTTTTGTTTTGGTCTTTTAGTTTTGATTTTCGTTCCTTTTCCAACATCACTTGTTAAAATCGTCATAAATTTTTGGAAAGTCATTTTGCTTTCATCAAAGTTAATTTCTTGGTTTTTATTATCTAACCCTTGAATTGCAAGAGATATTGCTGAATTTACTTCTATGTAATCTTTAATGTTTATCTTTACATTTGTTTTTTCAATAAAGTAAGGAACTAATATTTCACATTTTTTATCTATCCAATTTTCTTGGAACAATAGGTCTATGTTGTTTATTACAAGTCCCATGCCTGTTAAATATATGCTATTTATATCTACTCCATTTCTAACTACGACTTCTTTTATTTTATCTATTATTTCAAATAATATTGTAATTATATCATCTAAATATTCATTACCATCTACTTTTAAATTTTGTCCAGATTTTGTGTAAACAGTAGTATTTTTGCATACCTCATAAGCTCTTTGGATAGAGTTTTCTCTTTCTTCTATAAATCTTAGTATTTTTCCCATGCCTGTTTCTATTTTATCTACACTGTATATTTTTCCATTTATTATTGTTGTAACTTCTGTTTCCTCTTCTAGATTTACAATCAAGCAATCTTCCTGAACCAATGCTTCATTTAAATTTGGAATTGTTATTGCTATTGGGGATACATTGTGTATTTTGAACTTATCTAAAAGCTGTAATGTTTGTACCACACTTGATTTATCTACATATGAATACACAACTCTTAGTTTGTCTCTATCTTCTGTGCTTGGAGAAGATATTTTTCTATATTCCAATGTATTTTTGTTTAGGTTGTTATTATTACAGAAAAATTCGAATTCAGTATCCATTGCTTTTTCTAGGTCTTGTGCTTTAAGTAATGCAAACACATTTGAATATGTGTATTTTTCATCACCTATATTTATACTTATTGGAAGTTGAAAGCTATATGTTTCTTTTACTATTTGCTCAATTGTTTTTTCAATATCGCCATCATAAAATTTCACTCCATAAGCTTCTATTTTTAAGTTACTACGGTCTTTTGATACTTTGGCATATTTAATTAGATTTTTTTGTACATAAATTCCTAAACAACCTTGCATTTTTATCTCCTTAGTTCTTCATTTTATATACTTTAATTTTAAACTATTTTTTTACATAGTCAATACTTTTGTCGAAAATGTAATATAATTGTAATATTTTCGTAATATTTTTTTCATATTTTAACGCATATTTTTTCACTAACATGTAAATGATATATTTATATAATTTTTGCTCTTGTTAAGGAGGTAATTTTCTTATGGGTACTGAAAAGCACTTAAAATTAACTGGTTCTTCTGAAGTTTCTTGGAAAGACGCAATTGTAAAAACTATTGAAGAAGCTTCAAAAACTATAGATTATTTAACTTCTGTTACAGTTCTTGAGCAAAAAGCAAGAATTGACGGAAATAAGATTGTTGAATATTTTGCAACAATAGATCTAGGCTTTAACATTGATAGCTCAAGGGGGTGATTTATCTTGAAGCCAATTAATACAAATAAAGAATATCAAACTTATGTTGATAAAAAATCACCAAATTCCCCAATTTTAAAGAACTGCTTTAATAGTTTTTGGGTTGGTGGTTTGATATGTGTTATAGGTCAAATTATTTTGGAAATATGCAAATATAGAGGTTTAGAGTTAGAAATGGGTTACACTATTGTTTCAATTTTTTTAATATTTGTAAGTGCATTTTTAACTTCCCTTAACCTATTTAATAAAATTGGAAAATTTGCAGGAGCAGGTTCTCTAGTTCCTATTACAGGTTTTGCAAACTCAATTGTTTCTCCATCTATTGAATATAAATCTGAGGGTTATGTTATGGGTGTGGGTGCTAAAATGTTTACTGTTGCAGGTCCTGTTCTTGTTTACGGAATTTCAACTTCTATTATAGTTGGTTTATGTTATTTAATATTTATGGGTATATAGAAAGGAATGTGATTAAATGAAACGACTAGGAAGCCAAACTTTAAAGTTTGATAACCCTATAACAATTTTAGAAACAGCCTCTATTGTTGGTCCTAAAGAAGCTGATGGACCAATGGCTGATTATTTTGATAAGTGTTTAACTGATGAATTTTGGGAAGAAAAAACTTGGGAAAAAGCCGAAAGTAAGATTATAAAAGAAACAGTAAATATGAATATTATGAAAGCTGGAATTTCTTCTACAGATATTAATTACTGTTTTGCAGGTGATTTACTTAACCAATGTATATCTTCAAGTTTTGGTTTAAGAGAACTTGGAATTCCTTTATATGGCATATTTGGAGCTTGTTCAACCTTTGTTGAAGGTATGCAACTTTCATCAATTTTTATTGATGGTGGTGCTGCAGATAAATGTATTGCATCTGCATCAAGTCACTTTTGTAGTGCAGAAAAACAATTTAGATTTCCACTAGAACTTGGAAACCAAAGACCTCCAACATCTCAGTGGACCGTTACGGGTGCTGGTTCTGCAATTCTTTCAAAGTGTGGAAACGGACCATATGTAACATATATTACAACTGGTAAAGTAATTGATATGGGAATTAAAGATGCTAACAACATGGGAGCTGCAATGGCCCCTGCTGCCTTAGATACATTAATTGCTCATTTCAAAGATACAGGAAGAAATCCAAGTTATTATGATGCAATTTTGACAGGTGACTTAGGTCATATCGGTAAAGAAATTCTTACAGAACTTGCAGAAACAAAAGGCTATAATATAAAAGCCAATTACAACGACTGTGGAGTTTTAATGTTTGATAAAGAAACTCAAGATACTCACTCTGGTGGTAGTGGTTGTGCATGTTGTGCTACAATCTTTTCTGGATATTTATTCAATAAATTGAAACAAAAAGAGTTAAAGAAAATTTTGCTAATAGCAACAGGTGCTTTAACTAATGCAACTAGTAACCAACAAGGCGAAAGTATTCCAGGAATTGCTCATGCTATAGCTATTGAAACAGATATATAGATGGAGGTTAAAAATGGTTCAAGATTTTTTTAATAATTTAGATTGGATGCTACTTTTAAGAGCCTTTCTTGTAGGTGGTGCAATATGTGTTATAGGTCAAATTCTTATAGATAAAACAAAGCTTACTCCTGCAAGAATACTCGTAACTTTTGTAACTGTTGGTGCAATTTTAGGTGGTTTAGGAATTTACCAAAAGTTAGTTGATTTTGCCGGTTGTGGTGCAACAGTTCCACTAACTGGCTTTGGAAATTTACTTGCAAAAGGAGCTATAAAAAAGGCTGAAACTGATGGTTTTATTGGTGCATTTACAGGTGGCACAGCCGCCGCTGCTGGTGGAATTGCAGCTGCAATATTCTTTGGTTACATCGCTTCTCTTGTTGCAAAACCAAAAATGAAAAAACAATAATATTATATTTTATAAGAACACAGAGGGGTCTGTGTTTCTTATATTTTATGTGAACTTGATTTAAAATTTATTATCATGTATAATATTAAAATGTATAAAATATTAAAAAGGAGCGTTAGAATGAAAAAAGAAATTCAAAAATTTGATAATATAAAAGAAATCATATATCACTCTGCAACTGTTTATTCTGATAACATTGCATTTACAACTAAAATAAAAACTGATGGTAATACTGAATATATAAACCATACATATTTTAAATTATTAGAAGATATTAATTCATTTGGAACAGCTTTATATAAGCTAGGTTTGCAAAATTCAAGAGTTGCTGTAATTGGTCATAACTCATATGAGTGGGCTGTTGCACATCTTAGTAATTTACTTGGTAACATTGTATCTGTTCCTTTAGATAAAGGCTTACAACTTGGCGAACTTGAAAATTCATTAATTAGAAGTGAAGTTCAAGCTATTGTTTTTGATGAAAAACTAAAAGATTTTATGAAGACCATAAAAGAAAACAGTAAAACACAAATAAAATATTTTATTTGTACTACAAAAGAACCAGATTTCCTATATTTTTATGATTTACTTAAAAATGGTAGAAATGACCTAGAAAATGGCTACCTAGAATATGTTGATTGTAAAATAGATTCTCAAAAAATGAGCATTTTACTCTTTACTTCTGGTACAACATCAAAATCAAAAGCTGTAATGCTTAATCAAAATGGAATTGCAACAAATATTTATGATATGCAATTAGTAGAAACTTTCTACCCTACCGATGTTAACATTGCATTTTTACCATATCATCATATATTTGGTTCTACTGGAATGCTTGTTATGCTTGCCTCTGGTATGAAAACTGTTTTCCCTGATGGTTTAAAATATATTCAAAAGAACTTAGTTGAATACAAAGTTTCAGTTTTTGTTGGTGTTCCTGTTCTTATTGATAAAATGCATTCTGCAATTATGAAAGAAGTTGAAAAGCAAGGCAAAACAAAGCTTATAAATACAATGATACATATTAGTAATTTCCTTATGAAATTACATATAGATGTTAGAAGAAAGATATTTAAGCCTTTAATTAATGCCTTAGGAGGAGATATGCGTTTTATAATTTCTGGTGGTGCTCCATTAGATAAGAAAACTTCAAAATGGTTTAATGATATTGGAATACACTTAGTTCAAGGTTATGGCTTAACAGAAACTTCTCCTGTTATTGCTGCAGAAGATGATGTTTCTTTACGTACAAATTCTGTAGGTAAAATTATGAAAAGCATAGAAGTAAGAATTGAAAACAAAGATGCTGACGGAATGGGCGAAATTGTAGTAAAAGGCCCTAATGTAATGCTTGGATATTACAATGAACCAGAACTTACAAATGAGGTATTGAAAAAAGGTTGGTTCCACACTGGAGATTTAGGCTACATAGATAAAGATGGTTTCTTATTTATTACTGGGCGTAAAAAAGATATGATAGTTTTAAGAAATGGTAAAAAAGTCTTCCCAGAAGAAATTGAAGTATTAATAAATAGATTAGAAGAAGTTGAAGAATCTTTTGTTTATGGCATGCCAAGTAAAGATGATCCAAATGATATAAGAATTGCAGCTGAAGTTGTTGTAAATAAAACTGCTTTCAAATCTAAACACCCTAATTTAACAGAAAAAGATTACCATGATGTTATTTGGAACGAAATAAAAGAAATTAATAAAACACTTCCTATTTACAAATATATTAAGCATTTGAGTTTATCAAATGAACCACTTATAAAAACTACAACAAACAAAATAAAAAGAAAAGAAGAACTAAAAAAAGTTTTAGAAAGTAAATAAACAAAAACCCCTAAAATTTAGGGGTTTTATTTATGCTACGTATTCTCTTTTCCTGCTTTTATTAGTCCAACAAATAATGGTTGTGGTCTATTAGGTCTAGATTTAAACTCTGGATGAAATTGTCCTGCTATAAAGTATTTATGTTCTGGCAACTCAACCATTTCAACAAGTTCTCCATCTGGTGATGTTCCTGAGCAAATCAAACCTGCTTTTTCCATTTGTTCTTTGTATGAATTGTTGTATTCAAATCTATGTCTATGTCTTTCATTTATTTCTGTTTTACCATATAAGCTTTCTGCCATACTTCCTTTTTTAAGTACACATGGATAACTTCCAAGTCTCATTGTTCCACCTTTTTTATAAATTCCTTTTTGTTCTTCCATAATATGTATAACATTATTTTTACCATTAGGTGCAAATTCTTCAGAATTTGCATCTTTTAATCCTAAAACATCTCTTGCAAATTCTACTACTGCCATTTGCATACCTAAACAAATTCCTAAGAAAGGTACATTATTTTCCCTTGCATATTTTATAGCCTCAATCATGCCTTCAATTCCTCTGCTACCAAAGCCTCCAGGAACTAATATTGCATTATATTTGCTTAAAATTTCTTTTACGTTTTTCTCATTTATGGTCTCAGAATCAACAAAATCTATATCTACTTTAACATTGTTTGCAAAACCTGCATGTCTTAAGCTTTCTACAACAGAAAGATAAGAATCTTCTAGTTTTACATACTTTCCAACTATTGCTACTTTAACTGTTTTATCCTCAATATTTCTTATTTTTTCAACAAGCTCTTCCCATTCTTTGTTATTTGGTTCTTGTTTTTCTAATTTCAAATGTCTACAAACTTCTCTTGTAAGTCCCTCTTCTTCTAACATTAAAGGTACTGCATAAAGATTATCAACTGTTTTATTTTGTATTACACTTTCTGGTCTAACATTACAATATAAAGCAATTTTATTCTTCATGCCTTCCTCTATTGGAAGCTCTGATCTACAAACTAAAATATCTGGCTTAATTCCAAGTGATTGCAATTCTTTTACAGAGTGTTGTGTTGGCTTTGATTTTAGCTCATTTGAACCAGCTATATATGGAAGTAAAGTTACGTGAATATATAAAACATCTTCTGGGGCTTTTTCAATACCTACTTGACGTATAGCTTCAATAAAAGATAAACCTTCAATATCTCCTATTGTTCCACCAATTTCTGTTATAACAATATCAATATCCTCATCTTCAAACTTATAAATTCTTTCCTTAATTTCATTTGTAATATGTGGAATAACTTGAACTGTTTTTCCTAAATACTCCCCTCTTCTTTCCTTCTCTATTACAGATGAATATATCTTTCCTGTTGTTACGCTTGAATTTTTAGTTAAGTTTTCATCAATAAATCTCTCATAATGGCCTAGGTCCAAATCAGTTTCAGCACCATCATCTGTTACAAAAACTTCCCCATGTTCAATTGGGCTCATTGTACCTGGATCTATATTAATATATGGGTCCATTTTTTGAATAGTAACTTTATACCCTCTGTTCTTCAAAAGTCTTCCCAAAGATGCTGCAGTTATGCCCTTTCCAAGTCCTGAAACAACTCCTCCTGTTACAAAAATGTACTTCGTACTCATTCTAATTCCTCCTATTTTTACACAAACAAAAAAAGATTTAAAAAATACCTTTTAGGGGTTTTTTTTAAATCTACTTTAATAGTATAACATTAAAACTTACATTAATCAACATTTTTTGAGAAAAAAGTTGAAATTATAGTTACTTATCCACAATGTTCACAATGATGTTCTTTTAAATTACATTTTGTTTTTATTTCTTCTTCTGTTAGTTTTCCTTCTCTTCTGTAATAATCTGCTATTGCTTCATGTATTGCTTCTTCTGCTAATACTGAGCAATGTAGCTTTACTGGTGGTAGACCGTCTAATGCTTTTACTACATCACTGTTTTTAAGTGCAAGTGCTTCTTCTACAGTTTTACCTTTTATCATTTCTGTTGATATGCTACTTGTTGCTATTGCTGCTCCACAGCCAAAGGTTTTGAATTTTACATCTGTTATTATATTATTTTCAACCTTTATAAACATTTTCATAATATCCCCACAAACAGGGTTTCCAACTTCTCCTATTCCTGAAGCATCTTTTATTTTTCCAACATTTCTTGGGTGTGTGTAATGGTCTACAACTTTATCTGAATAATCCATTTAAACTTTTCCTCCTTCTATAAATTCTTCCCATAATGGTGACATTTCTCTTAGTCTATTTACTATTTCTACTAGGTTTTCTACTAAATAATCTATCTCCTCTTTGGTATTATATTTTCCTATTGAAATTCTAAGTGAGCCATGTGCAATTTCATGTGGCAAGCCTATTGCAAGCAATACATGTGATGGGTCTAAAGAGCCTGATGTACATGCACTTCCACTTGATGCACATATTCCTTTTAAGTCTAAGTTTAAAAGCAATCCTTCTCCTTCGATAAATCTAAAAGAAATATTGCTGTTACCAGGAAGCCTATTATTTATATCTCCATTTATCTTCATATATGGTATTTTTGCTTTTACTTCTGCTTCGTAATAATCTCTAAGTTCTTTGATTTTCTTGTTATGCTCGTCCATTGTATTATATGCACGTTCCAAAGCACTTGCCAAACCTACTATTCCAGGTACATTTTCTGTTCCTGCTCTTTTATTTCTTTCCTGATGTCCTCCTGCTACGAATTTTTGGAAGTTAACACCAGTTCTCATATAAAGAACACCTATTCCTTTTGGTCCATAGAATTTGTGTCCAGATAAAGATAAGCTATCAATATTTAACTCTTGAACATCAATTTTTATATTTCCTACTGCTTGTACTGCATCTGTGTGGAAATAGATTTTGTGTTCTTTTGCAATTTCTCCTATTTCTTTTATTGGTTCAATTGTTCCTATCTCGTTATTTGCAAACATTACTGAAATTAATATTGTTGTTGGTCTTATTGCATTTTTTAGTTGTTCTAAATTAATTTGACCATTTTCATCAACTGAAATATAGCTTACTTCAAAGCCTTCTTTTTCAAGTTCTTTACATGTTTCTAAAATTGCAGGGTGTTCTATTTTTGAAGTAATAATGTGATTTCCTTTATTTTTATTTGCATGAGCAATTCCTTTAATAGCTGTGTTATCACTTTCACTTCCTCCTGCTGTAAAATAAATTTCTGTAGGTTTGCAATTTAAAACCTTTGCAACCTTTTCTCTTGCTTCCTCAACAGCTTTTCTTGATTCTCTACCAAGTTTATATATAGAAGAAGCATTGCCATAATACTCTGTTAAATATGGCATCATATCTTCTAAAACCTTTTCATCTAATTTTGTTGTAGCACTATTATCAAAATATACGTTTTCCATAATTCTCCTCTTTTCATACTAAGCTAGTATGAATTATACAACTTAATTCCTACTTTGTCAATAGGTTTTAAGAGAAAATTTTATGCCTTAATAAGTTTTCTTCTTAAAAAGGCATGTTTTTGCTTTTATTTTAATAAATCTTCCAATGTTTTGCTATCTATGTAGTCATTTATAACATCATCTAAACCTTTCCAAAATGAATAGGTTTTACATATTTGTTTTCTTTGGCAAACTCCATCTTCTGTTAAGCAAATTATTGGTGCTAGGTCTCCTTCTGTTGCTCTTAGAATATCTCCTACTATATAGTCTTTTGGCTCTTTTGCAAGTTTATATCCACCTGAATTTCCTCTGGCTGTTTCTAAAAAACCTGCTTTGTTTAGTAGTGCAACTATTTGTTCTAAATATTTAACGGTTATATCTTGCCTTTTGGCTATTTCTTTTAGTGCTATAAAGTTTCCGTCTGAATTTAATGCTAAATCTATCATTACTCTTAAGGCATATCTGCCTTTTGTTGATATTTTCATTTTGTGCCTCCTATATTTCATACTACTATTGTATGATATCACAAAAGCGGATAATTATCAACTAATTATCCGCTTCTATTATTAAATTTTAAAAGATTTATCCATTAAATTCAACTTTTTTGCCATCTACAATTCTTGAAACAAGCATTGCAGAGCTTGTGTTTCCAACAACATTTAGCATTGTTGCTGGGCAATCTATGATTGTTGCAATTACTGTAAGTATTGGTAATGCTGCAGCTGGATATCCCATCATTGTGATTATCATCATTTCTGAAATTGTTCCTCCACCAATTGGAACTGCTGTAACTAATAATGTTGCAACTAGAGAAACTAATAGCACTTGCATAACTCCTCCAAATGTTGCTACATTTGTTCCAAATAAACATACTAAGAACATTACTTTAAATACTGAACCAATAATGCTTCCATCTTTATGTAAGTTTGTACCTAATGGTATAGATGTTTCTGCTATATCTTTTGAAACTCCCATCTTTTCAGTTGCTTCAATATTTACTGGAATTGAAGCACCACTTGAGCATGTTGCAAGAGATGTTACTGTTGGTGGTATTACATGTTTCCAAAAAGCTTTTACCCCTTTTTTCTTTCCAGCAATAAATGCATAAATTGTGTACATTACAAAGTAGTAAACTACTGATACAATTAAGTAAATTACAAATGTTTTTGCATAACCTAGAGCTACATTTGCTCCAAAGCTGCCAACTATTGCTGCGAAATAGCATCCTAAACCAATTGGCGCATAATACATAACTATTTTTAACAAATTCATTACAACTTCTGTTGCAGATTCTAAAAAGTCTTGTACAGGCTTTGCTTTTTCACCTGACATTTTAATTGCACATCCAAATAGTATTGAGAAAATTACAAGAGCTATTAAGTTGTTTTTTGAAAGTAGTCCTGTAAAGTCTGATACTGTAATTGCAGAAACTGTCCTTTCAAGAATGTTTAAATCTTCTGTTTCTTCAACTTCTTCTTGGTTTTCCTCTAAAGAAGCTAAAATCTCTTGGCCATCTTCTACATTTACTAACTTGATAAATATTGTGCTAAGTAGACCTACAACAACTGCTATTATTGACGTTATTACAATAACTAGAATAATTGACCCCATAATTTTGCCTAAACGTTTTGGTTGTTTTATTCTTGCAATTGAAGTGCTGATTGTTAAAAATACCAATGGTACTATTATAACAAACATTAAATTTAAGAAAATGTCTCCAAATGGACTTAAAACGGTTGCACCCTCCTTCCATATTAAACCTATTATTGCCCCTATAATTATAGAAACTAGCAATATTACTGTCTGACCATAATGCTTGAAAAACTCTTTCATAGGTTTTCCTCCTTCCAATCCATTTTCTATATTATATACAAAAAGTTTAATAATGATTACAATTATTATAACTTCGTATACACATTTAATATTATATCATATACAACCATGCTTTGAAAAGACCTAATTCGATAAAATTTGACTTCTTCCTTTTATAGCAAAAAATAACAGGAGTTAAGTCACTCCTGTTATTCGGTAGATTAATGAATTTTTAAAGCTGTAATAATAACATTCATATCTTTAAATGTTTTGCAGACAAATTTGTCTTTCACATCAACCCACTTATCGGCTCCGATGCGGCCTATTGCCATGATGTTGCCGTTTCTGTCGTGCATTATTGCAACTCTGTCTCCATCATGGATCCATGCCTCATTGAATGCCATCTTGAATTTGTTGCATACATCTTCTGCCTTTTCTTCTTCTTCAGCCAAATAGATTGTCGACAAATTCAGGAAACCTAGGTATGAAGCTTCCTCAAAAGTAAGCCTCCATGCCCAAAAGCAGTGATGCTCAAACCAGTATGGCTTTTCATTCAAACCTCTTATCCGAGCCGTTGAAATACCTACTTCTTTAAATCTCATTTTGTTTTTTCCTCCTCGTGTTGTTTAGGTATTTTTCAAAATTTGGCTTTTCGCCACTATACAAATTATATCATACTTTACATAATATTTCAAATTCCTGAGTTGATGTTATTTTTTCTTTCTTACTGAATATCCAAATGTTCCAACCTGTTTTCCCATTTCAAAATATCTACCATTGGCATATGCTATCAAGTCACATTTTGAAATATCAAATGCACCTTTTTCATCTATGTATTTTTTATCTGCATCTATTGATAATACATCAGCTATAAACATATCATGTGACCCTAAAGGTCTTATTTCTTTTACTTTACATTCAATTGTTACAGGACTTTCTTCTATTCCTGGGCAATTTATATGGTTTAGTTTTTGTTTTGTTAAATGCATTTCCTTAAATTTATCAACATCTCTGCCAGACTTTACTCCACACCAATCTGTTGCAAATACTAGTTTAGAGTTTGTTAAATTTATTGCAAATTCTCCTGTTTTCTTTATAATATCATATGAATATCTTTCTGGTCTTACTGATATATAGACTTGTGCAGGGTTTGTATTTAAAATACCTGTCCATGCAACTGTTATAATATTTGAATTTTCCATATCTCCTGAAGTTACCATTACTGCAGGAATTGGGTATACAAATGTACCTGGTTTCCATTCAACCTTACTCATTTTTAAAACCTCCTTCAAAATCTGGAACATACTCTTCCTCGTGTTCTCCGAGTTCTTGAATATATCCATTATCTAAATCTAATGAATATAAATAATTTTCAATTTCTTCGTATTCTTCTTTTGTAAGTTTCCTATTTATTTCTGGAAAATCTTTTGCCTTATTTGTTGGAAAATATTGTGCCATTACACTTACAAAAACCTTTTTATCTATATTATCATTAATCCATTTTAAAACGTCTTTTGAATTCTGTAGGTTATTTGGTAGTACCAAATGCCTTATTATTAGGCCCTTTTTCATCATTCCGTTTTCGTCCAGAACTGGGCTTCCTACTTGATTATACATTTCCTTAATTGCAGATGTTGCATTTTCGAAATAGTTCTTTACACCTGAGTACTTAAATGCTAAATCATCATCATAATATTTTAAGTCTGGCAAATAAATGTCAATATATCCATCTAGTTTCTTTATAGTTTCAACATTTTCGTATCCATTTGAATTATATACTATTGGAATTTTAAGCCCTTTATTTTTTGCAATTTTAATTGCTTCAATTATGTGATAAACATACATTGTTGGTGTAACTAAATTTATATTTTCAGCATTTTTGTTCTGTTCATCTATAAAAATCTCAGCAAGTTCTTCTATACTAATTTCTCTACCTAAGCCTTGTTGGCTGATTTTATAATTCTGGCAAAATACACAGTTCATATTACAGTTTGAGAAAAACACAGTTCCTGAGCCATTTTCTCCACTAATGCATGGTTCCTCAAAATTATGTATTGATGCCATTGCAAGTTTTATATTACCATTTGATTTGCATCTTCCTATATTTCCATTTAATCTATTTACACCACAATTGTGTGGGCAAATTTTGCATTTTCCTAATTCTTGCATATATTGTCTCCTATTATACTTTACATATATTTTATACCATAAATCACATGGAAAGTAAATATATATACAAAAACTCCCTCTTGATATTAGTACCAAGAAGGAGCATCTTAACTAACAAGGTCTAGTATTTTTTTTGCATTTACAAATGATTAAAATTATTGTTAATACAAGAAGTATTGCAAGAATGATTGCCAAAACTATTATTGCTGCTAGTGCGGCTAATATTGTTGATGCAACTTCTGCACCAATTATAATACCTAAAACTAATGCTAGTAGTACTCCTAGTATTGCAGCTATAATTCCTAAACAATTATTTTTCTTGCATTTTGGTTTCTGTTCGTAACAATAACCATATTCCATAGATTCCATATACCTCAACTCCATATAACACCAAATTTAGTGTTATACTATATTATATGAAATTTAGTTGTTTTTGTTACGATAGGTCGCAAAAAAAGTAGCAATTTATTAATTACTACTTTTTTTCTTGTGGCTCGACCTTAGTTGGACTTGAACCAACGACACCCATCTCAAAACTAGCCATTTCAGTCTTTGCTTTCGCAAAGCCCTGAAATGCCAGCTTTAGCGTCTTTAATATTTTTGCTTTTGCTTCCACTGGAAGCGCAAAAACCTTAAAGCAGTTAACATCCTCGCTTCCTCGGCTGTAACACCGATAGGTCGCAAAAAAAGTAGCAATTTATTAATTACTACTTTTTTCTTGTGGCTCGACCTTAGTTGGACTTGAACCAACGACGCCCATCTCAAAACTAGTCATTTCAGTCTTTGCTTTCGCAAAGCTCTGAAATGCCAGTTTTAGCGTCTTTAAGGTTTTTGCTTTTGCTTCCACTGGAAGCGCAAAAACCTTAAAGCAGTTAACATCCTCGCTTCCTCGGCTGTAACACCGATAGGTCGCAAAAAAAGTAGCAATTTATTAATTACTACTTTTTTCTTGTGGCTCCCCGTGTTGGACTTGAACCAACGACCTATCGGTTAACAGCCGAGCGCTCTACCAACTGAGCTAACGGGGAATATATATTAAAAATCTGGCAACTACTTATCTTCCCAGCAAGGTAACTCGCAAGTATTTTCAGCATTAATGAGCTTAACTTCTGTGTTCGGTATGGGAACAGGTGTACCCTCATTGTCATTATCACCAGAAAATCTAAAACTATGTATTCGGCTTTTCTTGCCTTTAATGTCCTCTCTCCTTCTGCTTAGCACACTCAAAAATATACAGATAAATTAACTACTTCTAAACTATTTTTTCTTACCGATTTCTCAGCTTGCCAATTTCTTGGTTAAGCCCTCGATTTATTAGTATTGGTTAGCTGAGTACATTACTGCACTTACACCTCCAACCTATCAACCAAGTCGTCTTCTTGGTATCTTACTACCTTACGGTATGGGATATCTTATCTTAGGGTGGGCTTCACACTTAGATGCTTTCAGCGTTTATCCCTT
>ERZ857629.258-NODE-258-length-80539-cov-5.682980_pt1 | contig 80539 bp, 79 predicted proteins | sample MGYA00519700_ERZ857629 | MGnify/ENA primary metagenome ERZ857629 (study PRJEB31778, sample SAMEA3449351) | human gut metagenome | biome: human gut; feature: human-associated habitat; material: faeces | place: United Kingdom | collected 2010/2012 ... | reverse complement strand
AAATAAGTGGGGAATTTTCTCCGATAAAAATGGGACTTTTTTATTGACAATCACATTCGGGAAGTCATTCCGCTCCAAACAGGAAAGGTTTTAATATATGTTATAGTTATTTTCGTAGTTAAAAAATTCATTACGAAAGGAGCTATGACTATGCATGACTACAACACAATTGTTGGCGTTATCAGCCTTCGAAACGATAAGGTTTCATATCCGGTAATACGTCAACGCTATGGTATTGGTAACAGTGGCATAGACCTAATCATGAACCGGTACAAAGAATCCGGTTTGCCCTGGAAGGATTTTCTGAAACTGGAACCTTCACAGATAGAGGAACTTATCTATCCTCCTAAAAACATTAGGAAAAATGATATTCCTATGCCGGATTTTGAACTCTACTATGAGAGGATGATGACCAAAGGCAGCCGGGTAAATATGTTTTACTGCTGGCTTGATTACAAAAGCGAACATCCAAATGGATACCAAAGTTCACAGTTCTATGAATACTTTAATCGATTCATAGAAAAGAATTATGGTGATGACAAAGTTGCCATGGCCGTGGAACGTATCCCCGGTGAGAAGCTGTATATCGACTGGGTTGGTGACCAACCGGAACTTCTTGTGGGCCCTCACACAGGTGAAATAAGAAAGATTCATGTATTCACTACCACACTTGGTGTAAGCAGTCTTGTTTATGCCGAATGTTTCCTCGATGAGAAGCTGCCAAGCTTCATTCAGGGAACCATTAATGCCATTACTTTTTATGATGCAGTCCCTCGGTATCTTGTACCCGACAACTGCAAAACGGCGGTTACTAAGCATACCAAGGATGAGCTTGTATTAAACACCGCCTATCAGGATCTTGAAGAATTCTATAACGTAATAATACTACCGCCTCCGGCGCGTAAACCAAAAGGCAAACCATCTGTCGAGAGCCATGTACGGTATCTTGAAACTCATCTGATTGAGAGACTGAAAGAAGGTATTTATACTTCCTTGGAATCTCTTAATGATGCGACGCAAAAAATAATAGCGGACATCAACAGACGTGAATTTCAGAAAAAGATTGGTTCAAGAATGGATGCATACCTAAGGTACGACAAGCCGCAAATGAAAACGCTGCCAGGCGATAAGTATTCAACCTGCGACTACAAATACATTCTTAAGATTCCTGATAATTATCATCTTGAGTATGATGGCCACTATTACTCTGTATTGTACACATATCGTGGCCAGCCTGCAATCTTAAAGGCCACACCTGCAGAGATAATGATTTGTGACTGTAACAATCGCTTTATATGTAAGCATAAACGATCATACAAAGACTTTCCGAAATACATTACAGATGACAGTCATATGAAGCCTGAGCATCTATACTATAAAGAGGTTAATGCCCGTGACGGAGACTACTACCGAAGATGGGCATCCGCTTACGGCGAGTGTACAGCCGAACTGATTGATCAGGTTCTACGTTCCGCAAAGCACGAGGAGCAGGCTTATAACAGTTGTGCTGGCATTCTTCATTCCTGCAAGGCTATTCCTCATGGAATTGTTGAGGAAGCAGCTCGTAAATGAATTGAAATGCATGCTTGTAAGTATGTTCTCCGTCTACAACCATGAATTCATCTTGTTTTACAACATGAAACTCATTTCTTTTACCCTGGACCTTCTCTGTTTTTCTTCTTCCATAGGCTAATTTACCGCAGTAAACAGGATTATCAATTACACCTTTGACAAAGGATGCCGCAAAGCCATCAATCGTATTATTCTGGCGTTTCTTTTTCACATAACCGCTTTCGTTGAGAAACGCAGCAATTGCTGCTACTCCCATAGTTGTATTGATATATTTATCAAAGATAATTTTTATTATTTCCACTTCATCTTCCGCAATAAATAATGATCCATCCACCAGCTTATATCCATATGGTGCAAAACCGCCATTCCATTTTCCTTCTCTGGCCTTCTGCTTACGACCTTCCATAGTCTGAACAAGAATATTATCTCTTTCAATTTCTGCAACAGCAGAAAGGACTGAAATCATAAGCTTGCCGGCATCCTTAGAAGAATCGATGCCATCCTCAACACAAATCAGATTGACTCCAAAATCCTGCATCTTCTGAAGAGAGCTAAGAACATCAGCGGCATTTCTACCAAAACGGGAAAGCTTAAATACAAGAACATAATCAATATCATCTGTGCCTGCTTCAATCAGTTCAAGCATTTCCTTAAACTGCGGACGACCATCCACATTTTTACCAGATTTACCTTCATCAGAAAACTCCCTGACTACAACCATATCCTGATAATCAGCATATTTCTTAAGTTTTTCCTTTTGAGCATCTAAGCTGAATCCATCGACCTGCATAGCAGTAGATACTCTTGTATATATGTAACATCGTTGCTTTTTCAAATAATCACTCCTCCAAAATATATATCAACCATTTTGCCAATGCCGACAAAATGGTTAATTACTATTGTTCCTCAATCCTATTATTGATTTTTTCAGCCTCATTCAGGACACGAAGCTGATACTCTGCAATCTCTTTCAACGCTTCAAATCTATCTTTCTTATCCATTCCCTCTCGGATCATTTGTGCGTTATGCGTTTCAAGATTCGATAGAACTGTTAATTCATTTATTGTTGCATAATCCCTAACATTACTCTTTTTTGCAAGCTCCGGATTAGCCTCTCTCCAAGCTTTTGCAGTAAAACCAAATAATGCTACATTAAGTAAATCCGCCTCTTCAGCATAAGGGAGCCACTGTAAATCCTCTCGATAATTGCATACAGGAATCAAATAATTTTTAACTGCATCCGTTTGAATTAAATAATTGTTCTTAGATAGAAATCTCTTTGCATCCCATTCAAGCTTCTGCAAATCATTTTCAGCTTCCTTTAGTCTTTGGAACTCCTTAATTAGATACAATTTGAACACCGAACTAATAGCAGAGGCAAACTCAAATGCAATATCCTTATGTGCAAATGTTCCACCGTACTTTCCACGCTTAACATACAGTCCAACCGCATTAGTCTTTTCTACCCATTCTGATACGCTTGGTGTAAACGTAACAAGTCCTGCCTCTTTTTTAAAGTGTTCAGATTCGAACACTTTAAAATTCGGATTATATATTTCTTCCCATGTTGATAAGAATTCCAAAGTGCTTCTATTTCTTAACCAATTTCGAATAACATCCGCAGCTCGCGAATTATCCGATTTAGCAGCTGCAATATCTGTAATACAGATATAGTCATCTATGTCTTCATACGATACCGTAACCGGTATTCCCTGAACTGTAATAACTCTATTTTTTGCCATTATTCTGTTCCCCCTTCTCCTTATTCATCTTCTCCATCCTCACATAATACTCGAGCAAGCGCAGAAAGTACTTAGGAACACGCTTCTTCCCATGCTCCCAGTCACTTACTGTCATATATGGAATTTCAAAATACTCACAGAACTGGTTTCTGTTCATACCGGTACTTTCCCTTAGTTCAATCAAAATATCTTTTGCATCTCTATCATCATTTAAAATATAATCTGCCATATCTCCGCCCCTTTCACGCTAAGCGTCAATATTATATTATCACGCAACACGTGAATATTCAAGATTAAGTATATAATCCTGCTTGTCGCCGGATGCATTAATCCACTCATATATCAGCGCTACTTTCTGCACGGTTCCAAGTTCTATGCTATCTCCATATTTCTCGATCATTCTTGCTAAAAAATCACAGCAGCGATTAAAATCTCCCTGCTGTTGTCTTGTCATACTAATCATATATTTCCTCCATTTTTTCTAATCAATGTTCTAAAAAGTCCGCTCATCTTGCTCACACTGCTCCATATATATCAGGCTGAGCAGCATGAGCAGGTATTTTACCTATATCAGTCAAACGGTGTTTTGCCAGCAACCGGCGTAAACTCCGCTTTGCATACATTGTGAAAGCCTCGGCGATTACCAATACATTTTGCATCATAAATAAGTCCATATCTTTTCTGATTCTCCTTTATATAATGCAAAAAGCCGGCAGAAGCCCTCGGTTTTTCAAGGTTATCTTCACACCAGCTTACATAGATATTATAAAAATCCGTTGATGAAATCTTCTTCCCGCTTTCAAATTGTAGATACCCATCAGACTTCATAAATGCCAATGTCAACAAAAACTTTTCATTTCGGAAATATTTATTTTGTCAAAAGTAGATGATGGAAAAAAGCCACATTCCTATACTCAGGAATTTGTGCTACTCTCATCTCCAACTGCATCATTTTATCTTGCCAGTTTTCATCACCATGCTTTTCCTGGTTCTGTTGTAAATCCCAAAAGGTTCTGATACCAAAAACCTCAGAAACAGCCAGTTCCGAATCCCACTTTATAATATCATTATCTTCATAATATCTGATTGCACCAAACTTTGATGCCGTAGAATTTTCGCCATCAAGAAGAGCGTTTGTCTTTTCAAAATCATCAAGCAAAACTGCCATCTGCATTACGCGGCCGGCTCTGTTGTGCTTTGCAATGGATAGAATACCATCTTTCTTTAATACACGTGCTAAAGCTTTTACCACAGCCTCTTTATCATCAATGTATTCCAGGACATTGTGACAAATGATAATATCAAAAGTTTCATCATTAAATACTGACAAAGCGTTAACATCACCGACAATCTGATTGTATTCATTGTCTTTCCATGCATCTGAAAGCATTTCCTCAGATGGCTCTATGGCAGTAACATCATTTTTCTTGGCAAAATGATTCGCCGTAATTCCTTCGCCGCTACCAAAATCAAGAATCTTCTTTCCTTCGAGATTTCCAATTTGCTTCCATACAATTTTCTTAAACAATCTCTCCCAAGCCGGAAGTTCTGTAATACTATGCATTTCTTTTCTCTCCCTTCATTTCAGCTATTCAATCCCCATTTTTTTAAGCGTCTCATCCCAATACTCTTCGGGAATTGCATACCAAGGGTCTTTATAATCGTTTGCTTTCATAACCTCTCCTAAAACTGACCCATGTGAAATTTTTCCAGTTTTTAGCAAATGAACAGTGATTCTACACCAATATGGCGTCATATCAAACAGCCCAGATTCATGAAGTTCTTTAACCACCTGTGAAATGTCATATTCAACACTGCGAAACTCTATTTTCCATTCATTAGTATATGATTCCAAAATCATATACTGTGCTTTATGACCGCCTTCTACCAGCGGAACACCAACAGCGCCCACATTAATTATTCTTTTGTTTTCTACCAAAAACTCTCTTTCAATATGTGTATGTCCGCAAACAATTATATCTTCCTTAACGCAATCTAAGTTATTCCTTGTCTTTTCATCATTTGGCAAAAGTTTGACACTATTATTTTCCGGAGACCCATGGCAAAATAAAATTGGAGGATGTCCATCAATTTCAAAACGCTTTGCTATCAGGAGACTCTCAAAAAAATCAAAATCGCTCTCTTTCAAATTATCATAATTATAAATCATAGATGCTATACTATGATTTCCATCTTTCCAATCACAATTAATATTTTTTCTTCGATTAATCCAATAATCCTCTTTATTTCCTTTTAAAAAAAGACAATTCTCTTCTTCCATCAGTTTATACAATATATCCAGCGTTCTATGTGGATACGGGAATTCACCGAGATAATCTCCAAGAAAAACATATCTATCTACATTGTGTTCTTTTGCGTCTATTATACATTTTTTAAGTGCTATATAATTTCCATGAATATCAGATAATACGGCTATTTTCATCTAAACACAACTAATCCCTTCAATTTTTTATATCATCTTGAATGACTTCAGCGCTTTCATAATTGCCTCTTCCTTTTCTTTAGGGCACTGTGGCTGTCTTGAATCCTCCGACTTCGGCAGATTAAAATTCTCTGCCAGTTCCAATCCGCACTTTCTCTTTACCTGCGCAATATAGAGATTAGATACCTTCATCCCACCATTATGCTCAGCCACATACTTCTTTATCTTTTCATAGGTTGCCTTCGTCTCAGCAGAAGTTCCCTCCAATTCAGCTACATCCACATCTACCTCAATATAATCATCCGGCTTCTGACGAAGTTGGGAAAGCAAAACAACCGTCTCCACATTTGCCGTCCACGGGAACTGGTCCACTGCCACTGCCTTTTCCACCCGATAACCGCTTTCCAGAAACACCTCCAAATCCCTTGCAAGGCTTGTGGGTTTGCAGGAAATGTATACGATATGCTCCACGCCGTAGGATATAATCTTCGGCAATGCCTTGGGATGGATTCCGTCTCTGGGCGGGTCTAAAATAATCATGTCCGGCTTATCCTCCAGTTCATCCAACACTTTCAGCACGTCGCCGGCAATAAATTCACAGTTTGTCAGTCCGTTAAGCATGGCGTTTCGTTTTGCGGCTTCCACTGCCTCTTCCACGATTTCCACTCCGATTACCTTGCCGGCTGCCGGTGCCATAAGCTGGGCAATGGTTCCGGTTCCGCTGTAAAGGTCAAACACGGTCTTGTCACTTCCTCCCAAATTGCCCACATATTCTCTTGCCGTCTCGTACAATACAGCCGCACTGTATGAGTTGGTCTGAAAAAATGAGAAGGTGGAAATTTTAAATTTCAGCCCCAGCAATTCTTCATAAAAGAAATCCTGTCCGTACAAAATATCCGTCCGGTCACTCTGCACGACATCCGCCATGGAATCATTGACAATGTGCAGAATACCGGCAAAATGTCCCTGCAAATGTCCTTCCTTTTCCAGTGTAAGCAATATTTCCTGCCATTCCGTCACCAGCCTGTTTTCTTCCTGCGCTCCCGCGCAATCCTTCCACGGGTTCTGTGACGTTGTCACCAGCGCCACCAGAATTTCCCCTGTGCCGGATGCTTTTCTCACAAGCAGATGGCGCAGATAGCCCTCATGGCGCAGTCTGTGGAAAAACGTCACATTCCGCTCTGCGAAAAATTCCAGTGTGTTCTGCAAAATCTGCCGATAATCCCCGTCCACAATGATGCAGTCGTCCACTGTCTCCACATCATAAAAACTGCCCCTCTTATGCATACCAAGTGCAAGGGGGCCGTCCTTATAAGCATCCCCGAAAGAAAACTCCATTTTGTTGCGGTACTCATATTCTCTCGGACTTCCCTTGATACCTTCCCAGTTCCACGCACTTTCCTGTTTAACAAGCGCCTGTTCCAGCAGATGCTTCACCTGTTGCTCCTTAATACGCAGTTGCTCTTCGTATGACAGGGAAAGATATGTACATCCTCCGCACAAACCAAAATGGGAACACGTCCGGCCGCATTCCAAAGGTGATTTTTCAAGCACCTCCAGAAGACGACCTTCCGCCTTCCCTTTTCTCACTTTATTGATTCCAAATTTCACTTTTTGTCCGGGCAGGCTATTTTTCACAATTACGGTGTCCTCCCCTACACGCACAACTCCCTTGTTGGGGAAATCAACCCGTTCAACGGTGCCTTCCAGTACCTGTCCTTTTTTCATAGCTGTCCTCGTTTATCTGTTTTATTCATTCAATTTTGATTCGATTTCTTTAACCGGATTTCCAGCTTTCCGCTCCGGTTTACTCTTCCGTCTCGTCCTCGTAGAAATCGTCGTCATCCTCATCCTCGTCGTCCTCGAAGTCATCCTCAAAATCGTCCTCGAAGTCCTCTAAATAATCCGGATTCAGATAGCGGTACACCGCATAAGCGATTCCTGCCACAGCGGCTACAATGCCGATAATTGCAAAAATCCATACCAGCACGTTACATTTCTTCTTCGGCTCCTCTTCCTTCTTGCCGAGAAGCTCATTTAATTTTGCCATATCCACAATATTCTCTAATTTACTCATACTCTCATACCTTCCTTTCTTATCCTGCATTTTTAAGCGCATCTCTTCGTCAGTATCGTCCCGAAAGGGTCTTTCATCTTACTCTTAGAATACCACATTCCGTAAAAAATTACTACAATCTTTTCAATTTTGCAAAAGATGCGTACATTATTTTCTGTCCCGCCTGATCAAATTTCACCGTAACCTTATAATCTCTCGGTTCCTTGGACACATCCAAAACCGTGCCTTCCCCGTATTTGATATGTTTTACACGGTCTCCCACACCATACGCCAAATCCCCTAACGGTGTGGCAGGTGCGCCCTTGGAAATTCCGGCAATTTGATTCAGACTGCTGATTCCTTTCGCGATAAAAGGCTTGTCCGCCTTTGCCGTCACCTTGGGACGGACAATCGCCTTAGGTCTTGGGTCAAAACCACTTCCTGCAGAATTTCCAAATCCACCGCCTCTTCCCGAATCCATGCTATCCCGAATTCCTATTCTGTCCAAAAATTCTTCCACACTCCGCCCCTGTCTTACAGGCTTGTTGTCCAGCAGTTCCTGCGGAATCTCCCGGATAAAACGGCTGGGCGCATTGTACTGGGTCTCTCCGCGAATCATGCGCATCTTGGCGCAGGTAAGCGTCAGGTCATCCTTTGCTCTGGTGATTCCCACATAAGCAAGGCGTCTTTCCTCCTCTATATCCGAAGGGTCATCGGACACAATCGTCATATAGCTGGGGAACAGCCCATCTTCCATTCCGGCAAGATACACCGAAGGAAATTCCAGTCCCTTGGCGCTGTGAAGCGTCATGAGCAAAACGCGGTTATCTCCGTCCCCCACATTGTCTATGTCGGCAACCAGTGCAATTTCCTCCAAAAATTCCGACAGTGAGGGCTCGTCATGGGTTTCCTCATAGCTCACGGCTTTGGTAATCAGTTCGTCCACGTTTGCCAGTCTGTCCTCCGCCGATTCCTCATCCATATCCTTTAAATACTCCGGATAACAGGTTCTGTCCAATACCGCCTTGATTAAATCCGGTATGGTATAGGAGGACAGTCCGCTGCGCAATACCTGTATCATATTGACAAATCCGTTGATTTTACTCTCTGCCTTTCCGAGTCCGGATATTTCGTCCGCATGGCACATAGCCTCATACAGTGACATATCCCGCATTTCGGCATAGTCCGCCACCTTTTCCAACGTCACGGCGCCGATACTGCGCTTGGGCACATTGACAATCCTTCTGACTGCCACCTCATCCATTCCGTTGTCGATCGTCTTTAAGTAAGCCAGCACATCCTTGATTTCCTGTCTGGAATAAAAGTTGGTGCCACCCACCACCCGGTACGGAATACCATCCACCACCATGCGTTCTTCCAAAAGTCTCGCCTGCGCATTGGTACGGTACAGCACGGCACAGTCTGCAAACTGTGCTCCCTCTTTTACCTTGCGTCTGATGTCATCGGCAATATATTCTGCCTCTTCATAGGCATTTTCAAAAGGCCGGAAATGAATCTTATTTCCTGCTCCCTTGTCCGTCCAGAGAGCCTTTTCCTTTCGTCCCACATTGTTGGCAATCACCGCATTGGCGGCGTCCAAAATATTCTGGGTGGAGCGGTAATTCTGCTCCAGTTTGATAATGCGTGCCTCCGGATATACCTTTTCAAAATCCAAAATATTGCGGATATTCGCTCCCCGGAACTTATAAATGGACTGGTCATCATCACCCACCACACACAGATTGCGGTAGCCGTCCGCCAGCAGCCGCACCAGTTCAAACTGCGCCGTATTGGTGTCCTGATACTCGTCCACCATAATATACTTAAATCGTTCCTGATAGGAATGTAACACTTCCGGACAGTTTTTAAACAGTTCCACTGTTTTTACAATAATATCATCAAAATCCAGCGCATTGCTTTTTTTGAGCGTTTCCTGATACTCCCGGTACACCCGCGCGATAATAGCCTTATTGTAATCCCCCATGGATTTCATCTCGTACTCCATCACATCCACCAATTCATCCTTTGCCGACGAAATAGCTCCAAGCAGAGTACGCTCCTTATGGATTTTGGTGTCAATATTCAGACGTTTGCAGACACCTTTCATGACCGTTTTCTGGTCATCGGTATCATAGATTGTAAAATTATTGCCATAACCGATTCTGTCAATATGGCGGCGCAAAATTCTCATGCAGGTGGAATGAAAAGTACTGACCCATACCTGGTCCGCACCAAATCCCGCAATGCGGTCCACTCTCTCCCTCATTTCCCCCGCCGCTTTATTAGTAAAAGTAATTGCCAGAATGTTCCAGGGATTTACTCCCATCTCGTCAATCAGATAGGCAATCCTGTGGGTCAGCACTCTGGTCTTGCCGCTTCCGGCTCCGGCAAGTAATAAAAGCGGTCCTTCTGTATGAAGCACCGCCTCTTTCTGTTCCTGATTTAAGGTATCATAAATACTCATTTAACTTTCCTCCACCGATGCAAAATTCCAAGTACGGATATTGAACTCTACTATCGGTGAACCGCAGTATTTACACTTCTTTGCACCGAGACTGGGAAGCGGGGCCCCGCAGTTCGGGCAATTCATTGCAAGACCTGCATCCTCCGTATTTTCAATCAAATCCGGGTCTTGTATATAAATCACTTCCACATTATACCTTGATTGTTCCCGTCTGTCATTACGTCCGGACACAATTTTTCCGTCTTTCTCCACAAAATGAATGCTCTCAAGCGCCGACTGGAAAATAACGCTGCATCTTCCCTTTGTCTTGCGATACCGGAATAACTCCGTTCTGTGTATCTTTATATCCTGAAAAGTCTCCTGCTGCTCCTGATTCTGCAGCATTCCAATCCGCATATTCAGGCTGTCCCGCAGTTCATTGGTTCCTTCTGTCAAAAGTTCCGGATTCATGGCATCAATGCTTCGCAGAAAAGAGATAAGTACATTTTCCGCTCTGTTTTTCATTTCATCATAATGAAAATCCGGAAAATCCTTCACAATCATGGGCAGATACAGTCTGGTTGCTCCCGCCACCGACTTTGGTGTCATGGACTCCTGCATTTCCTGCTGTCTTATGCCCTCCATAATATCAGAGGTTCCAAACATCTGAGTGGAAAACTCACTGATTTTCTTTTTTATCGAACGATATGCCATATAAATAATTCCCGCCAGTACCAGCAAAAGAACCAGTACAATAATAATTTTAATCAGTACACCATTCACCTGTCTTTTCCCCTCTTCGTCCTGATAACAGTTCCCATAACACAGAGTTCCGCCACAGTTTCCCGTGGCGGAATCCTATCACCGGTTATAAATTCCGGAATTACTGTCTGTCGTTCTCATCAAAAATATCGCCGCACTCAGGACAGAATTTAGGAGGATGTGCAGGGTCTTCCGGCTCCCATCCACACTTATCACACTTGTAAAGAGGTGCTCCCTCCGGCTTCTTTGAGCCGCAGTTAGCGCAGAATTTGCCCTGATTTACGGTTCCGCAGCTACAGGTCCAGCCTGCATCGGATGGCTTCGGTGCGCCACACTCGGAACAGAACTTTCCTCTGTTATCAGCCTTGCCGCAACTGCAGGTCCAGCCAAGCACGGGTGCTGCCTGATGATTCTGAGGTGCTGCCTGATTCTGGGGCGCCTGCTGCATCTGCTGACCGCCGGGCATACCCATCATGCCGCCCTGATTGCCGCCCATCATATTCTGCATCATGTTCATGGAAAACATACCCATCATAGCGTCCATACCGCTGGCACCGCCTTCGCCGCCGCCCATCTTGGAATTTTCGATGAAAGTACCCATAGCCTCGGACTGTCTTGCTGCACGATAATCAGCATCCTTAAGCATAACTCTCTCGTTCCAAACATTGAGACGCTCTCTGTCTTCTGCGGGAACGGTAGCGGAAATGGTCATGGCAACCATTTCGATACCACGGGTCTGTGTCCACTGCTCACTCAGTTCTTTCTTTACGGTCTCTACGATTTCTTCGATATGTCCCTGCAGCTGGGAAGGAAGTACGCCTTCTGCCGCAACTTTGGAAAGGGCGATAGGCAGCTTTGTAAGCAACTCGCTCTTCATCATGCTGAGCAGTTTGGCACCCTCACCGCTCTTGCTGTAGTTGTCTGCTACGTTTGCACATACCGTTGTATAGAATAAAATAGGGTCTACAATTTTAAAGCTGTACTGACCGTTACATCTTACGGTAGTTTCCAGTTCCAAACCTGTGTTCTTGGAAACAAGGTGGAAATCAATCGGATTTGCCGTACCGTAGAGATTATCCATAATCTCTTTGGTGTTAAAGTAGTACACTCTCTGGTCTTTCGGAGCATTTCCTCCAAAAGTAAAACGCTGGAATGCAGTATTAAAGGAACCTACGATTCCTTTTCCAAGTCCGCCGTAGAAAATACTGGGCTGTGTAGAGCCGTCAAAAACGAACTCGCCCGCCTCGGCACAGACTTCTACGATTTTACCCTGATCAACAATAATCATACACTGTCCTTCGTTTACTGCAACGATGGAACCGTTGGTAATAATATTGTCAATCGCCTTGGTATTGCTGTTCTTGCCGGGGGTAATCCTCTTCTGTCCTTTTGTAACCAGAACGTCATTAGATAACGTATCACAGTAGAAGTATTCCAACCACTGGTCAGCCAACACACTGCTTATGGCATCTTTTGTTGCTTTAATTAATCCCATTTGCTTATCCTCCGCTTTCCGTGTATATCATGTGATTAATGACACACATTTTTTTCATTTTACCAAATTTAATTGATTTTCTCAAGCCATTTTCACAAATAATCTATACAAAGTCATTCTTAAACATGATAATTAATTGTTTTCTGCTGCCTGTACCGCATATTCCGTTGTCACAAGTGTTTCATAGGGTACCGGTTTTTCCAATACCTTTGCGTCTTCCAGAATATTCTGCAGCAAATCAAAGGATTCCTTTTCAAAAATCAGATTTTCCTTCCACGTATTCTGATTGTAATAGCGCTCCACGATGGTGGTGAGCGTCTCCATATCCGTTCCGTCAAACTGTGGCGCAATCACTCCTGCGATTTCTGCCGGAGTATGGTCTGCCACATAATCCATTCCCTTTTGCAGTGCATTGGTAAAAGCCTGCACCGTCCTGCCGTTCTTTTCTAAATAACTTTTTTTTGCGGAAAAAGAGGTGTAGGGCACATACCCGGATTCCTCCCCTAAAGACGCCACTACATAGCCGTCTCCTTTTTGTTCCAGCATGGTCGCATGGGGCTCGAATTCCACCGTAAAATCCCCCTGCCCGCCGGAAAATGCCGCCGCGGTGGAACCAAAATCGATGCTCTGGTCAATCTGCAAATCCGATGCCGGGTCTATGCCGTTCTTTTCCAAAATATACTCAAATACCATTTCCGGCATGCCGCCCGTTCTGCCGCCCAAGACCTTTTTCCCTTTTACCATATCCCAATCAAAATTGCTGACAGGCTCCCTCGCCACCAGAAAATTTCCGGCACGCTGGGTAAGCTGTGCAAAGTTCACCACATAGTCCTCCGTGCCGCCGGCATAGGTGTAAATGGTACTCTCGCTTCCCATGAAACCGATGTCCGCCTCCCCGGTCAACAGCGCCGTCATTGTCTTATCCGCCCCGAATCCGGTGACAAGGGTAAGGGCAATTCCCTCTTCCTCAAAATAGCCGTTTTCAATGGCAACATACATGGGCGCATAAAAAATGGAGTGTGCCACCTCATTCAGTACAACTTTCGTTTTACCGTCCTTGGTGGTTTCACTCCCTCCGCAGCCTATAAGTGCGGGTACTGTCAGCATGGCGCCAAGCAGCACCGCCCCTATTCTTTTTAAAATTTTCTTTTTCATAACAGCCTCCAAACTCATTGATGTTCTATTGTATGAAACACCGCAAAATTTGTGCCTGTCTTTCTCTGTTTCTACGTTTTTCTCTGTTTCTACGTTTTTCTCTCTTTTTTCGTTTTTCTCCCTATTTCCCGTTCTTCTCTCTTTTTTTTACTTCCCGTTCTTTTCTTTGCTTTTATCCTTGTCTTTGCTGTCCTTCTCGTCCTTCTTTTTGCCCTCTTCCGCCAGCTCGTCCACCAGCTTCTCAATCATCAGCTTCTTTACATACACGTCAAAACTGAGCAGACAGATAAAGGAAAACTTGCGCAAAAACTCCACGCTCTCTTTCGGTGCGTCGGCAAAGGAATCCTCCGCCTGCACAAATCTCGCCCGGACATCCTCCTTCAAAAGCTCCACCTGTTCTTTTTCCATGCTGAACACTTCTCTGTAAATGCTCTCTAAATTGAAATCCTTGTCACTCTGAAAATACTGCTCCGTAATCGGATGCAAAAGTGTCTGTATATCGCTGATGGATAAAATACTTTTGTAATAGTAGATAAAAATAAGCAAAAGTACATGCTCTCTGGAATATTTCTTCTTCACCGGCGGCGGCAGCAAATCATTCTTCGCATAGTTGTTAATCATGGTCTTGGTCAGCACCTTGTCATCCCCCGGATGACGTGCCGTGGAACGAAGCCGCTGATCCATAAAAGTTGTCACCTGATCCATATACAAATCAATATTGGGAATATCTTCCGGTTTGATATACTCGATTCTGTCTAAACTATCCAATATACTGTTTAATAAATCTTCCGTATCAATGGTCATATGTCGCACATTCCTCTCCTGACATACATCAGACTGTCATACTTCATCACTTGTACGTTATCATGTACACTATTATATAGTAATTAATACTACATGGCAATCAAATCTTTCAGAAATCTTTCCGGAATCTTCTTTCGCTCTTTACTTTACCTTTTTATTATGATAGAATCTCATTAGTTACAACTGTATAACTTTACAGTGTAAAAGTATCTTTAAGTGCCTATACGCCGATAAATGCGGCGGGAATGGAGATTGGAATGAATAAGAAAATTAAAACCGATGCTGTAGATTTCCTGTTTGACGCTATCTTAAAATTAGAGAACCGCGAGGAGTGTTACAGTTTCTTTGAAGATTTATGTACCGTGAACGAACTGTTGTCCCTCTCCCAGCGCTTTGAGGTTGCCGCAATGCTTAGGGAACACAAGACCTATTTGGACATTGCCGAGAAAACAGGTGCCTCCACCGCTACCATCAGCAGAGTGAACCGCTCCCTGAATTACGGAAACGACGGATATGAATTGATTTTCGGCCGCATGGGAAAATAATAAAAAATCGCTTAAACCCCGTATCCCGAAAGTTTTCAGCTTTCGTTCTGACGACTTTCGGAAACAATACATGGTTTAAGCGATTTTCTTTTATGCAGTAAACATTTTTTGCTTTATTAGTTATCAATTCTTTTGAAAGTATACCATTCGCCTTCAATGTACACTTGAATGATTCCTGTATCATCCATTTCTTACGATTCGGATTCCGTCTTGTTTTCCGCAGCCGGTGTTGCAGACACTGCAGGTGCCTCCGCTGTCACAGGTGCTTCTGCCGCTGCCGCTCTTTCCTCTTCCGCGACTTCCTTAAGTGCCTCTGCAATGGCAGCCTTTGCAGACTTTCTTCCGGCTTTTACTGCTTTGGTTGCTCTGCCTTTTGCCTTTCTGGTAGGCTCTGTCTGATTCATGTCGCATTTGCCCTGAAATACAGCGTTCTCGTCAATGACAATAACCTTGGTTGCAATATCGCCAAGTACCTTTGCTGTTGCGGTCAGTTCTGCCTTCTCGGGTGCCTGCACATCGCCCTGTACCTCGCCACCGATTAGCACTGCCTCTGCACTTACATTTCCAATAATACATCCCGTTGCACCTACGATTAAGGTTCCTGTCACAGTCACATTGCCGTCAACCCTTCCATCGATTCTGGCAGAACCCTGTACGGAGAAATCACCGTGAATTTCTGATTTTTCACCGACCATCGTAGTAATCTTTATCTGTTTTTCTCTTCCACCCATTCTATTCATCCTCCTGTTTCTCTTTGCCTTTTTCTATCCAATTTCCCTATATCCATCATTTCAGAACATTTCCCTTTAACCGCTGATTGCCAGCATATCCATAGGGGAAATGTATGCGCCGTCTTTCATCATCTGATAGCCGAGCGTCGTATTGTCCTCTCCTATCAGGAACAATGTCGTGCCCTGCACCACTTCGTCGCCCTGCTTTACGGTTGCGTCTCCTTTATTGCGGTAAATGGTTACATATCCATTCCCGTGGTCAATCCATACGCTGTGTCCGTAATCTGCGTCATCATTTACTGCCGTCACCGTTCCGCTCGCCGTTGCCACGACCGTCGTACCTGCCGAAGCGGTAAATACGCACATCGGATCACCTTCCGCTGCCTCCTGCATAGAGGCGGAACCGGTCAGCGGAAATTCCGTGGGAAGGCTCTGCTTTTCCAGCGTTGCCGCCAGTTCATTCTCACTCTGTACCTTCTGGTTCACCGTATTACTCAATATCTGAATCTGGTCGTTCAGTCCGTCAATCTGGGACATAAGCGTCTGATTCTCATTCTCCAGTTCCTTCACAGTCTGCTGTTGTTCACTGTTCCGCTGTCTTGCGACTTCCCAGAGTTTTTCCTCATAGACCAGATACCCGATAAGCCCTCCGATTATGACACACATAACCAGAATAATCACCTGCAATATCCATGGCCGGATTCGGAACTGCTTTACTTTTGCATCTACTGCATCGGACGTAACAATCACGACATGATTCGTCTTACGTTTGTGTTTTCTACGTTGCATAAAAAAGTCACCTCCGGTAAACTAGTACATTTTACCATAGGTGACTTAAAATAGCAACATTTTCTTAACACTTTTGTAATACACTCACAAAAATGCCCTTATACATCCAGCTTCATATCGCCTTCTTTGATAATGCCTTTCTTTCTCATAAGCTCCGAAACAGCCAGTGAAATCGCCGCCGGAAGAACAAAGTGCATTAACACAATCAAAAGAATTGCCTGTACGCTTCCCATACCGCCCTCAACCATAGAGCCGTATGCCGCAATCTGTCCCACAAATCCCGCAGAGCCCATACCGGAGCCGACCGGTGTACTTGTCATGCCAAGCACTGCCGAGGCAATAGGACCGAGAATCGCACTGGATATGATTGCCGGCAACCAGATAACCGGCTTCTTTACAATGTTGGGAACCTGCAGCATGGAAGTTCCGACTCCCTGTGCAACCAGACCGCCCACTTTATTTTCCCGGTAGCTTGCCACCGCAAAACCCACCATGTTACAGCAGCAGCCAACGGTAGCCGCGCCTGCGGCAAGCCCGCTGATACTCATGGACACACCGATAGCTGCGGAGCTGATAGGCAATGTCAGGATAATTCCCATAAGAACGGACACCACGATTCCGCCGATCACAGGATGCAGTTCCACATTGACATTTACCAATTCTCCTAACCATGTCATGAAAGTGGAAATGGGAGGACCTGCCACAAATCCCACAACAGCACCGGACAGAATGGACACAAAGGGAGTTACGATAATATCCACCTTGGTCTTTCCTGCCACCAGTTTTCCCAATTTCACGGCAACAATCGCCGCAATGAATGCACCTAAAGGCTCGCCCGGTTTGCCGAGGGTAAATCCCTCCATGGCATACACCGTGGGAAACGCGCCAATCATACCGGTCACTGCCGCTGATACCGTCACAAGAGGTCCCTGCTTGAATTTACATGCTACGCCCACACCGATACCGGCGCCGGTCACTGTCTTTGCCACATTGCTGATTGCCGTCAGATAATTTCCGACAGTTCCTCCTATCAGCGTACCGATTTGTGCGATAATCGTTCCGATTATCAGTGTGGAAAACAAACCGAGAGCCATACCGCTTAATCCGTCGATAAAAATCTCGTTCAGCCACTTTTTCATCTGCTTCATTGTCAAATACCATGCCTTTCTGCCGTATTGTATTACATATGTATATTCAGCTGTCTTGTCAGTCAAGTTATGTTATACCTTATCACAGCAGAAACAAAAAAGCAACAGTCATTTATCGACATTCTTCGAGAACTTTTTTCCAAACCAGCGTTCCGCCAAACAAATCCAGTGCGCTTCCCACCGTCACATTCAGCCGGTTTCTGCCCAGTTCTCGAATCAGGCGAAGGTCATCATAGCTGTGTACGCCGCCCGCATAGGTCATGGGGCACTTTCCCCATTTTCCAAGCCGCTCTGCCAATTCTTTTTCGATTCCGTCCGCCTTTCCTTCCACATCCACCGCATGAATCAGAAATTCATCGCAATAGCCGGAAAGTCTGTCTAACAGCTCATCATTCATTTTTTCTTCCGTCATCTTCTGCCAGCGGTCTGTCACAATCAGGTAATCGTTCCCGGTTTTCTTACAGCTCACATCCAGCACAAGATGTTCCTTTCCCACCGCCTTTACCAGCTTGTCCAGTCTTTCATAGTGGATTCGTCCGTCCTTAAACACATAGGAGGTAACTATCACGTGGGAGGCTCCCGCATCCAGATATTCCCCTGCATTTTCCGGTGTGATGCCGCCGCCCACCTGCAGCCCTCCCGGATAGGCATTCAGCGCCAGAAACGCCTGTTTTCTTGTGGCATCATAATACTCGCTGTCTGCGGAATTTAACAGAATGATATGTCCGCCCTTTAGCCCCGATTTTTTATAAAAATCTGCATAAAAAGCTGCGTCCTGCTCTGCCACAAAATTTTCTCTTGCCTGATTTCCTATATCCGACAGGCTGCCGCCCACAATCTGTTTTACTTTTCCGTTATGAATATCAATACAGGGACGAAATTCCATGCTCCATGCTCCTTTTTTGAGTGAAATTTTTTATATGTATATTTTTCTTTTAACGTCACATACTATGGTCAAGCCTATCAAAATATCCTTTGGAAATGGCTGTCAAAATTCATGTAAACCAGTGAGAATGGAGGACATTATGAACAAGAAAAGTATCAGAAAAGGAGTTTCCAGACTCCTTGCAATCGGATTGGTGCTTGCCTATATGTGCATGGCAACAGCTTGTACCAATAACGATAAGAACGGCAACAATTCCGGCAGTATGGCCGGAAACGGTGCCACCACGGAAAACGGTACTGCAAACGGTAACGGCACAAACGACAACGTTACCAACGGTACAACGAATAACAACAATACCGCACCCACTACTCCTGCAAAAGAAACAACCACCCCTGCCGAAACCATGGACAATACCAACAATATGAACGGCACGGTCAACGGCGGTTCTGTTTTGGACGACGCAGGCAACGCCGTGGGCGATGTGGTAGAAGACGCTGCAAACGGTGTATCCGACATTACCAACGACCTGATTGGGGATAATGATAATAATCGAAACACCAGTTCCACTACCACTCCCTAATGAAAAACATACAGGCTTTCCAAAGAGGAAAGCCTGTTCTATTTCTTACATCTGTGCGTCAATCACATTGCTCATATCATACATACCGGGCTGTTTTCCCGCCAAAAATTTTGCCGCCTGCACAGCACCTTTTCCAAATACAGCCTTGGAATATGCCGTGTGGGAAAAAGTGATAACCTCATCCGAACCGGCAAAAATCACATCATGGTCTCCCACAATGGTTCCGCCGCGGACTGCGCTGATTCCGATTTCCTTTTTCGGTCTCTTTTCCCTTCTGGCACTGCGGTCATAGATATACTCGTATTCATTGTTAAATTCCTCGTTGATGGAATCTGCCAATGCCAGAGCGGTTCCGCTGGGTGCATCCACTTTCAGATTGTGGTGCTTCTCCACGATTTCCATATCAAATCCGGCAGGCACCAAAACCCCTGCTGCCTCCTTCAATATCTTGAGGAGCAGATTGATACCGAGGGACATATTGGCGGACTTGAGAATCGCCACGCTCTTAGACGCCTCCTCCACCTTTCTGAGCTGTTTCTCGCTCAAACCTGTGGTACATAACACACAGGGCAGATTCTTTTTCACGCAGTAATCCAACATTTTGTCTACCGCTGCCGCTGCTGAAAAATCAATCAGACAGTCTGCCTCCACATCACATTTGTCAATATCCGTAAACACCGGATAGGCATTGTGTCCGTCATCTCTTGCGTCCACACCGGCAACCATGGTTGCCTCGGAATCCGCTTCAATCAGCCCGCTGATGACCTGCCCCATTTTTCCGTTACATCCATGCATAATAATTCTGGTCATATTACTATCCGTACCTTTCTGTATACCGTCTTTTCCGTCAAAAATCCGTTATTTTTCCTGTAGATTACAAGATACCGTAAGCCTTCATTGCCTTTTCCAGTCTTGCGGCATTTGCCTCCTCCATCTCGCTCAAAGGCATTCTGAGAGGTCCAACCTCCATACCCATAAGGTTCAGTGCCTTCTTTACGGGAATCGGGTTTACTTCACAGAACAGTGCATGGCACAACTCCAGTGCCTCAAGCTGCATCTTACGGCTTCCCTCCACATCACCGTCCATAAATTTCTGGCAGATTTCATGAGTCTGTTTGGGCGCAACATTGGACAGAACGGAGATAACGCCCTTGCCGCCCAAAGAAAGAATAGGTACAATCTGGTCATCGTTTCCGGAATAAATATCCACTTTGCCGTCAGAGATAGCTGCAAGCTGTGCAATCTGGCTGATATTACCGCTTGCCTCCTTCACGCCTACGATATTCTCTACATCCGTGCAGAGTCTCACTACAGTCTCCGGGAGAATATTGCAGCCGGTACGGCTGGGCACATTGTAAAGCAGAATGGGAACCTTAACCGATTCCGCAACTGTCTTAAAATGGGCATACAGACCGTTCTGGGTTGCTTTATTATAGTAAGGACTTACCAAAAGCAGACCGTCCACACCGTATTTTTCTGCCTCTGTGGAAAGATAAACCGCCGTCTCCGTGCAGTTAGAGCCGGTTCCCGCAATTACGGGGATTCTGCCTGCCACTACATCCACACAGTATTTAATGGTATCCAAATGCTCCTCATGAGTGAGCGTGGACGCCTCGCCGGTTGTTCCGCACACAATAATTGCATCTGTCCCGTTCGCAATCTGAAACTCGATTAATTTTTTGAAGCTCTCATAATCCACTTCGCCGTTTGCTTTCATAGGGGTTACAATCGCTACACCTGCTCCTTTAAAAATTGCCATAACAAACCTCGTTTCTGCGTTGCTTTCCTTATTAATATTATATTCTGACTGTTTACAGGCTGACTGCCATGCAACGCTTTGGCATCGTCTGTCAGGGGCAATAAAAAAACCGGCACGTAAAGCGCCGGTGATGATATACTCCTATATCCTCATGATAGCGCCCCATCTACTCATAACCGGACAGCTCCCCATCCGATTATTGTTGTTCGTTGTCAAAACGAAGCAACACAGATGACAGTCATACGACTCTTAACCGTATGCCCAAGACTCAATCCGCAGGGTATCTCCTCTTTCGGCGTATTTCCCTTTCTCTCTCCCTCATCTGCGCCTGCCGCATCAGAAGAAATACTATTGAACTACGCAACCTCTATCTTTCTATATAAGTGCATGATAGCATTTTCCTATCACACTGTCAATGCCTTATTCCCAAACTTTAAATTTTACCGTCTCAATCTTGGAAACCTCGTCCGCAAGCATGCAGATTTCATCTTTCAGGTTAATACCCGTCAGAATAACATCTGTCTCCCCCCTGCATTCCAGCACGTTTTTCAGTTCCTCCACCGATATGATATTCTTTTCCACCAGTCCAAGAACTTCATCCAGAATCAGCAAATCACATTCTCCCGTGGAAAGCACCTTCTTGGAGTAATTGATACCGTTTTTGATATTCTGGATTTCCTCCTGTTTCTTTTCCTCGGAAAGCTCCTCAAAGTTTTCATCAGACTTCTCGAAGTGAAATAATTTGATTTCCGGCTCCATTCTCCTGACAAAATCGGAATCACCCAGTCCTTTCCCCTTAAGGAACTGGATAAGAACCACACTCTTCCCCTCAGCAGCCGCCTGCACGGCTCTGCCGATAGCTGCAGGAGATTTGCCGCGCCCATCCCCTGTATAAATGTGAATTAACCCCTTACCCATATGACAATCCTCATACCTTTCTCCGAAAAACGAAGTGTGCCTGTTTGGGCACACTTCATTGGCATTTTTTTAAATATATCATATCTGCAAGAATTTTGCAACTTTTACCGCGGCTAAGTCTTATTCCTCTTCTTCCATCAGCTCCAACTTGCTGACGGACACCTCAAACGCTACCCTTCTCTCCACATGCTCCTCATCCAGTTTCTTCATATATTCACGGCTCTGAATTCTTCCCCACACCGCACATCTCTCACCTACCTGGAAATTGCTGGCATATCTGGCATTGCGCCCCCAACAGATACAGGGTATGTAGTCCGACTTTCCGTAGGGACGGTTCACGGCAAGCAGTAAATCCGCAATCTCTCTTCCCAATGGCGTTTTCCGGTAAATGGGTTCCTTGCAGATATAACCGTCTAAATAAATCTGGTTGGTTTTGGAACTCTCTTCCACTTGCTCCATAAACTCCACTTCTCTGGCAAACACAGACAGCACCAGCCTGTTCTTTCGCTCCTCATGACGGTTATACGAGCGGAACTGTCCGTTTACGCATATCAACATTCCGATATAGCTTGCTGACACATCCACCAGACGTTCCGAGACCATTACGGGTATAATGTCATAGCTTTCGCTGAGACGCTGCACCCGCACATCTACCATATAAAACCCCTCTCCGAAAATTTCATGACTATAGGAAAAATCACTCACAATTTCCCCCATAACCGTCACCTGATTGTTTTCAATGACCTTATCCATCATTTTGTTTCTCCCTTCTTACACCTTAAGACTTTTTCCGGTAACGAATACCTGTAATGCACTATTATTTATACTCTATCCCGGCTCAAATTAGTACCGTAACCCATCGCACGTTGCGACAATCATCGCACGTTTCTACATGAAATACCGACTACTTTCATAACAAAAATCAAGAAAATATGCGTGCAGACTCCCTTTTTTCTTGCACCTGAAAAAAATTAGTGCTATACTGTAACAGTTTGAAAATCCGAGAAGAAAAGTGATTGACAAAAAAGTTACGAAATCGACAGCAATTAGCGGGCATTTGGGGAATACTACAGTTTGTGGCAAATCCCGCCCAGGACTTTGGTTTCGTATCTTTTTGTCCAAGATGTGTTACAGAAAGGCAAGGATTATATGAAGCAGAAAAGAGAAGATGTAAGAAACGTTGCCATTATTGCCCACGTTGACCACGGCAAAACCACTCTGGTGGACGAACTTCTGAAACAAAGCGGCGTATTCCGTGACAATCAGGAAGTTGCAGAGCGTGTCATGGACTCTAACGATATTGAGCGTGAACGCGGTATCACTATCCTGTCTAAGAATACCGCTGTTATGTATAAAAATACCAAAATCAACATCATCGACACTCCGGGTCATGCGGACTTCGGCGGCGAGGTAGAGCGTGTCCTGAAAATGGTGAACGGTGTTATTCTGGTGGTGGACGCCTTTGAAGGCGCCATGCCCCAGACCAAATTCGTACTGCGCAAGGCGCTGGAATTAAAACTTCCCGTCATTGTATGTATCAATAAAATTGACCGTCCCGAAGCAAGACCCGATGAAGTGGTGGACGAGGTTCTGGAACTGTTTTTGGAACTGGATGCGGACGATTCCCAGCTTGACTGTCCTTTCGTATACGCTTCCGCCAAGGCAGGAATCGCCTCTTTGGACGCTGAGCAGGCAGGAACGGATATGGAACCGCTGTTTGAAACCATTGTAAACTACATTCCCGCTCCCGAAGGCGACCCGGACGCCGGCACTCAGGTGTTAATCAGCACCATCGACTACAACGAATATGTGGGACGTATCGGTGTCGGTAAAGTGGACAACGGAACCATCAAGGTAAATCAGGACGTTGTCATCTGCAACCACCACGAGCCGGATAAACAGGTAAAAGTAAAAGTCAGCAAGCTGTATGAGTTTGATGGATTAAATAAGGTAGAAGTAAAGGAGGCAACCATCGGTTCCATCGTTGCCATCTCCGGTATCGGTGAAATCCACATCGGTGATACCCTCTGCTCTCCCGACAATGTGGTACCCATTCCTTTCCAGAAAATCAGTGAGCCTACCATTGCCATGCAGTTTATGGTAAACGACTCTCCTTTGGCAGGGCAGGAAGGTAAATTCGTTACCAGCCGTCATCTTCGCGACAGACTGTTCCGGGAGCTCAACACCGACGTCTCCCTGCGTGTGGAGGAAACCGATTCTCCCGACTGCTTCAAGGTATCCGGACGCGGCGAACTGCATTTGTCCGTTTTAATCGAAAATATGCGCCGTGAGGGCTTTGAATTTGCCGTAAGCAAGGCAGAGGTACTCTATCACACCGATGAAAACGGAAAGAAATTGGAGCCTATGGAGCTTGCCTATATTGATGTACCCAACGATTTTGCCGGTGCTGTCATTGAAAAATTAGGACAGCGCAAGGGCGAGCTGCGCAACATGGGTACTATCTCCGGCGGCACCTACACCAGACTGGAGTTTTCCATTCCCGCCCGCGGTCTCATCGGCTACAGAGGCGAGTTTATGACAGATACCAAAGGTAACGGTATTCTGAATACCGTATTTGACGGCTACGGTCCTTACAAGGGAGACATCCAGTACCGTAAGCAGGGTTCCCTGATTGCTTTTGAATCCGGTGAATCCATCACCTACGGATTGTTCAACGCACAGGAGCGTGGTACTCTGTTCATCGGCCCCGGCGAAAAAGTGTACTCCGGTATGGTTATCGGTCAGACCGGTCGAAGCGAGGACATTGAAATCAATGTCTGCAAGAAAAAACAGCTTACCAACACCCGTTCCTCCAGTGCGGACGAGGCACTTCGCCTGACCCCGCCTAAGATTCTTTCTCTGGAGCAGGCTTTGGACTTTATTGAGACGGATGAGCTGCTTGAGGTAACTCCCACCAACTTAAGAATCCGTAAAAAGATTCTTGACCCGACCTTAAGAAAACGTGCCATGATTAATAAGAAGTAAGGTGCATCCGGAAGGCACACACCATAAGTTACACAGAAAAATCAAAGTCGAAAAATCCGGGGGTAGCAATAAAAATCTGCTACCCCCGGATTTTCCTATTTTTCTTTTGAGACGTTCTGTCTTGATTTTCCTACACTTGTTCCGTATCTGCTTGAAAGCGGCTGCAAGGTTACGCTTATTTTATTATCGTACCGCCCCATTCCACCACGGTAAATCCGTCGCGGACAATCGGCATTACCTGTGGTTTCTTATATTCTCCGCCCGCATACGGAACAAACGCAAACCAGATTCTCGTCAGGCTGTCCGGCTGAATGGAAAACGTAACCGGCATTGCCCCGTTTACCGCCTCGGTAGAAATCGGACACATCAGATAATCCCTGTTCTCCTTTAAATAACCGTCCCAATAGTCGATAAAGTCATCCGTCTCCTGTTTGTTAAATCCATAACACTCCAGTATTTCCCGCATATCTTCCTCTCTGGAATCTGCTTTCAGCAAAAAGCCCTCTTCGGTCTGGAATACCTGTTTTTTGGCAAGACTTTCGTAGAACAGATACCCGTAAGCGCCCTCCGGTGTAAGCAGTGTGCCGTCCGGCTCAGCCGTCACCGTCCAGCCGTCACCGTATTCCGGTATCGTCTTGGTCAAATACTGAGGCTTTGTAAAGTTCACACTGATTTCGGTCTCCTCGGTCGGATACAGATAAATATTCGGTTTTTTCGCAGTCTGATTGTTCGGCAGCACGGAAACTCCGGTGTACGGGTTTCGTTCCAAGAGCTGGTCGCGCAACCACTCATATTCCTTTTCCCTGCCCTCTTTTACCATCTGTGCGTAGAAATTGAGCTTATCGAAATAATCCTTTTCCCGCCAGTCCTCCAGTGACCACTCGCTCCTTCGTCCGCCGCCGAATGCTTCCGTATAGAAATCATTCACGTTATTCATGGTCATATCCAGTGTCTGAATGTACACATTATTATCCGCCCAATCCAAGAAGGCGGTTCTTGTCGCCTCATCATCCCATGTGTTTTTCGTGGTTCCCAGTGCCGCTGTCGCTATCTGCGCCGGTTTTCCCTCCAGCCAGCTGTATGCAGCCTGCGTAATCGTTATCACATCATAAGCAAAGGAAAGGGATGGATGGGACGCATAAGGATTATCCTGCGGGTGGGTAAGCTGGTGAACCGCAGAAAGAGAGTCCATTGTATTTGTAACATATCCTGCACCCTTAATAATGCCGCCGCCCCACTTCACGCCGTCCGCATAACTATTCTGCAGATTGTTTACATCTACCATCACATCCCAGTTGGTGGAAAGGTGTCCGACTCCGTTTCCAATGTCATTGCCATAGGCGTTCCAGAAATTGACCGTGTTATCGAGCCAGTTTCCGGAAAAGTCCACTGACTGATTCATGGATTCCCCCGGAGTGGGCGGCTTATAATTTACAATATCTGTAACCATCTGAATCCCCAGAGAACTGATGGAATCCGGTATTTGCGCCGAAACCGTCATAGAGCCTGTTGCAAGGCTCAGACACAATGCCGCACAAAATATCTTCCGCTTTCTCATTGCCGCACCTCCTCTTCCACCGCTGCTTTGTAATAACTGATTAAATTCGTAAGATAAATGTCATTGTCCCTGAGTGCCGCGGCATCCTCCAAATGCTCTTTTGCAGCTTCATAATCTCCTCTCTGATAAGCTACAATTCCCAGCCAGCATGGCGCATATCCATCCGTCGGGTCAAGTGCCGCCGCTTTTCTCAAATAATAATCCGCTGCATCTTTGTAGATGTCATACTGGTTGTCGGTGTATGCAATTCCCAAAAGCAGATACCCTTTTTCCCACGTGGGATGATGCTCTACCGCATCTAACAGAAGAGACGTAATATAGGCACCATTGATCTGCGGAGTGTGGTTATACATTTCCAGTTTCGTAAGGTAAAAATCCATGGTCGTCTGATTTTTCACCCAGTCAAGCATCCTTGCACAGTCGTCCGTATCGTCTACCGAAAGATAATATTTTGCCATGGCAAGGTGTACATCATCATCCTCGCCGTAATTGTCAATACACTCCTCATAGCGTTCTTCTGCGGTTTCCGTATCCTTTGAAGTAACCATCTCCTGAATCAGCTCCACTTTCGCCTGTAGCGTCCCCGCCTTGGCAGGAAATGTCATACACGCACAGCAGACTCCGGAGACAAGAATTCCCGCCGCAGCCGTTATCGCTGCAATCCGGCTTTTCTTTGCTGTCTTAAACAAAATCCAAAACACAATGCCCGCAGCCGCTGCCGCCATTCCCAAAAAACCTAATAGATATGAGCCGCCTAAAAAAAATGTCTGCACAAACAGAAAAATAAATATAATCACACAACTGATTGTCAATATCATCATTCATCCACCCCCTGTGATTTCTGGTGCTGACGCTGCAGCTCTGACAATGCACTTTTGCGATAAAACCACATATGAATTCCGGTACCCTCATAATCATTGTAATAGTCGTACCAAGGGTTCAGTTCTACCGCAAGGGTAAGTGCCTTGTACTGGTTTTCATAGTCCTCCAGCTCTTCATATACATTTCCAAGCGCATACCATATCATAGGGTCGTCACCGTTTGCATCCAGTGCCTTGTTATATTCCTCCACTGCCTCATCCCACATTTCCTGCTGGCTGTAAGCCACACCTTTTAAGTAATGGGGATAGCACAGACCGTCCCGCGCGGAAAGCACTTCGTCCGCCGCTTTCAAAGCACCGTCTAAAGAATCCGCCGTTGCATCTGTGTAAGTTCCGTAAAAGGCCTCAAGATATGCCTCTAACATCTTGTCGCTCTTTAATTTCTTAAGCTGTTCTTCGCTCAAATCGTCATACCTTGCATCCGTGACCTGCGAATCCACCGAAAGAAGCGCAAGATAACCATACAGCAATTCGTCCGCCGTCTGCGGGTACTCACTTGTCTTTACCTCTTCGGCAAGTTTGAGGGCATACTCCACGGAAGTGTCCATATCTCCGGTATACAGTGACGCTGCCGCCGTATAATAAACCGGATAAGGGTCTGTCGATTTCTCCGCCTCTTTGGCAAGCGCCAAACATTCCTCGTATCTTCCTGCCGAGAACAGTGCATGCAAAGTACTGTCACGAAGAGTATCGTCCTCGAACTTTTCCAATGCCTCCAGACCGTAATCCGCACACTTATCGAAATCTATGGAACGCAGATATGCCCGCATGACGAACTTCTTCATCTGAATCCACTGTTCCTCATTCGCCCGCTCGCCGAACTCTCTCTCAAAATCCCGCTCAAAGTTTTCGGCAACCGTAAGTATATCCGTGGAATCATTATCCCAATCCACTATCTGATTCCGCTGCTCATTGTAAAGTAACAGAGCAAGATAATTCCATGCAAAATCATCCGGTTTTTCCAGAGCTGCACTCACTGCCTCTCTTGCAATGCTCTGTGTCACACCGATAAGATACCCGTCATTTGCGTAATCGGTTCCCAGCACCAGTTCACTCAGCAGCGGTACATAATCAAAGTGCGCCTGATAGTTTTCCACGTTCTCTATCATCTTATAAAACTTATCGGCATTTTCACTTATCTCCTCCGCATCCGGAAGTCCACCGGAATAGATTCCATGAGCTGCAAGACCGTTTATAATCTCCATGCGGCGGTTTTTCTGCTCAGGAGAGAGTGTTTCCGACTTTTTATACTCTTTCAGCAACAGAAAACAAAAATCGGTATCCTCTATGTATCCCTTTGTATAATACTGTTCCATCTTCCCCAGCCGGTCGTCCTCATATGTTGTCCAGACGTCCAAATAAGCAAGCATCTGATTTGACGCTATCTCCTCCTCATACAAATCCGTCCAGCCATTTTCCAGCACTCTCTTCCATATCCCAATCTCCCGCTCCAGCGCCTGATACTCATTGGCGGCAGACAAAATATTGCCGTTTACAAGCTGGACGCAGGCATTGTTGATTCGCGCCGTGTAATCGTCAGTCATACGCTCTGTAAAGGATGTTTCTTTCGGAAGCAGCATTGCCGCCACGATTCCAAGCAGCACGACCGATACGGCAAACGGTATGATTTGCTTTTTTCGTTTTTCATCCGCCGTGCGTCCGTCACAGGAGAACCAGATAACCGGCACTGTCAAAAGCCATCGTATGGCACAAATGACAAATAGGGAAAGAACAGTTCCACTCCAACTGTGCTTTCCCGTCAAAAGTCTGCTTATCGGTGCGGCAAGCAAAGTGGCAATCCAGTATCCCACTGCTCCCGCAGCCACGGTTATTACCGCATTCATTACATCATTTTCCCGCTTGCCGAAGGTCCTGCCCAAAAGCAGCAGACTGCCTCCGAAAGACAGTCCTACCACTGCAAGGGAAATCCACACTCCGGCAGTTCCGAAACGTGCGGAGAAAATAGTTACCAAAATTTTGCCTGCGCAAATCACCGCAATACAGGGAAGCGCACCGCCTGCAAAAGCAGAAACGGAATGTCCCTTTTTGGCAAAGCACAGCGCAAGGAATGAAAATCCGGCACAAAATACAATCCCCAGAATATCTGCCACATAAATGGCAGAAAGGGAAACGGACTCCTTCCCGATACACAACAGCATGGTTTTCAGGACATTGGGCAGAACATACAGTCCCACCATCGCCAGAAATACCATACTGCTCCATGCTGCGCATAAGTTTTTCCATAGTTGTGTCAATTTTTGCATAAGCAGCTCCTCCATTGGGTTGTTAGTTATTTTAAGTATACCATAGAAACTGCCTATTCTTATTTTATTTCCAAAACTGGCAATGACAGATTTGGAATTTTGATACTTTTCTCTATCTTTCCTTGCGAATATCCGCCAAAACTTCGTCCACTGTCGTAAACGCCATGCCTGTCACAGTATCCGCACAACCGTAGTAAATGGTGATTCTTCCGGTGTCTGCGTCCGACAATGCCGCACAGGGGAACACAACGTTTGGAACGTCTCCCATACATTCGTACTCCATATGGGGTGCCAGCAGATAATCCTTGGAACGAGCCAATACCTTCCAAGGCTCATTCAAATCCAAAAGGGCTGCGCCCATGCGGTACACATAGCCGTTACAGGTCGTGATAACGCCGTGGTAAAACAGAAGCCACCCTTCGTCCGTCTTAATGGGAATGGGTCCGGGACCGACCTTCGTGCACTGCCATGCGGATTCATCTCCCTTAATCGGGCTCATCACATGTCTGTGCCTTCCCCAGAATTCCATATCCTTGCTGAAACTTACAAAAATATCTCCAAAAGGCGTATGTCCGTTATCGCTGGGGCGGCTCAAAAGTGCATACATGCCGTTAATCTTCTCAGGGAATAACACGCCGTTTCGGTTGCAGGGAAGAAATGCGTTTTCCAACTGGACAAATTTCTGAAAGTCATAAGTATACGCTACACCAATCGTCGGTCCGTGGTAGCCGTTACACCATGTGATATAATATCTGTCCTCCAAAAAGCACACTCTAGGGTCATAGCGGTACTCTCTCTTTAGGATTTCCCCGTCCGCCCCTTCAAATACAATGGGGGTATCGGAGATTGTCCAGTGAATACCGTCCTCACTTTTTCCGACAAAAATATCCATACTGATAGAGCGGCTGTCACAGCGGAACACTCCCGCGAATCCGCCTTCAAAGGGCACAACGGCACTGTTAAATACGCTGTTTGATCTTTTGTTGCCGTTTCTGCCCACAATGGGATTGCCGGAGTAACGCCATACCGGCATGGTATATCCTTCCGGCTTATCCTCCCACGGGATATTAGGCAGGGACTTTCCAATAATATTGCTCATTATCATTTTCTCCTTTACTGCATTGTTTTCCTATAAAAACCGGCATGATACATGTTATACTTCGGTTGACATTATCAGTTCCATTTCTCCGGTGCAATGAATCGTTTCCATTCCAAAGGGAATAATAAAATTGTCCCCTTTCTTCACTTTCTCACCGTTGATACAGCCGCAGCCTTCCACTACCGTTGCAAGCAGATATGCGTCCTTCTTTTCAAATGACATTTCCTCTGTAACCGCCAGCTTATATACTCTGTAATAGTCAGACTCATAAAGCATAAGCAGTCTGTTGCTCTCCAGATTGTCCGTATGGAACAGACAGCTTTTCAAATCCTTTGCAGGCACCGTGATAACATCCATACATTTGTCCAAATGCAGCTCTCTCGGCTTTCCGTCCACCAGTCTGCCGTAATCGTAAAGCCTGTATGTAATGTCGCTGTTCTGCTGGGTCTCCAACAATACGATTCCGCCTTTGATGGAATGAACCGTTCCCGGCTCAATCTCAATAAGGTCCCCTTCTCTCACGGGAACCGTGCGTATCAGTTCTTCCCAACTGCCTGTCCGAATCATATCCTGCAGTTCTTCCCTTGTCTTAGCGTTGTGCCCTACCACAAGTTCTGCGTTTTCTCCACAGTGCAAAATATACCAGCACTCCGTCTTTCCCAGCGAATGATTTTCATGAATATCCGCATAAGCATCATCCGGGTGCACCTGTATGCTCAGATCCTGCCTGGCGTCAATGATTTTGATTAACAGCGGAAAAACCTTTCCCTCTGTGTCTTTGCAGGTCTTTCCAAAAATCTCAGGCTGATTCTTCCACAGCCAGGACAGGGATTTCCCCGCATACTCTCCGTCACGGACGGTACAATCCCCGTGCGGATGGGCTGCAATTCCCCAACACTCGCCTATATCTTCACCTGCCGCCGAATATCCATACTCTGTTCTCAAGCGGCTGCCGCCCCAGATATTATGCTTTAGAACCGGATTCATAAACAGTAATTTCACGCTCGTTTATCCTTTCGCTTTCCTTACCTACTACAGTACAATAGTACCATAAGAGGAACTGTCCGTCAACCTCTGCATGCTCTGATTATTCCTTAAATTTTTATAACTTTTTCTGCTCATATGAATGCGTCAATGCTGCATTCGCATTCCGCTTCGCTTCCTGCTCATGCACGGCTTTCGCCGTATCGTCCACTCCTACAAAGAGGGCTCTTACAAGCGAGCTTGTATCGCCCTCTTTGTAGGAGTGGACGGCATGGACTCAATGCTCCAACATATTTTCAATAAAAATTCCATATCCTCTGGAGCTGTCCTGAACAAGGACATGGGTCACGGCGCCTATCAGTTTTCCGTTCTGCACAATGGGGGCGCCGCTCATGCCCTGTACAATGCCCCCGGTGATTTGCAAAAGCTCCTTGTCCGTCACCTTGATTTCCAGCCCTCTGTTGATATTGTCGTGGTCGAGATGAATATCCGTAATTTCAATGTCATAATATCTGGTGGTTCCGTCCACGGTACAAAGTACCTGCGCTGCTCCTTCTTTTATTTCCTGCTTTAATCCCACCGGCATAGGCTTTGCATCCGTCATTCCCAATGCTTTCTGATTACATTTTCCAAAAATTCCCCGCTTGCTGTTCAAGGTAATATCTCCCAAAATACGGTCGTCGGAATACGTTATCATTCCTACCATTTCCCCCGGTTTTCCCACACTTCCCCGGTGAATTGCCACAATATCCGTCTGGTAGAGCGTGCCGTCGTACATATCCATCAGTTCACTGGTGTCCACGTCGTTGATTCCATGTCCCAGTGCGCCGAAATTTCCGTCCGCATCGATATAAGTCATGGTGCCCACCCCCTGCGTGTTATCTCTCACCCATGCTCCGATTCGCCATGCGCCGGACTGATCCTGCACGGGTTTTATTTTTACGCCCATGATTTCCCCGTCCCGCTCCAGTGTGATAACCTGCTCTACGCCACCGCACTTTTCTATTTGGGCAATAAAAGTATCCTTATCCTCCACGCTCTCCCCGTTTAACTTTTTCACATAATCTCCGGAGTGCAGAATGTGCTTTGCCGGGGAATGGTTTACTCCGTCCATCCCGGTAAATTCTCCTGTTCCGATTACCATGATTCCGTCCGCCTTCATGTAAATGCCGATGGGAACCCCTACCGGAATCAGTTCCTGTGCCTCTATCACCTGAATGTCCACCTGCTTAAAAGGCAGAAATCCGAACAACCTGACATCCATCAGGTATTCTTCCATCTCCTCTGCCTTCATGGTGACCGTCCGGCTCAAATCAACGGTAACTGCCCCTTGGGGAATATTACTTTCCGCCCGGCTTCCCGCACTCACAATCTCTGCCTTTGCCGGAACTCCCAGCCGGAAGGACTGTTCCTCACCGGCACGCACACGAATGACGGAGGGAATGCTGCTGTCCATACGGTAATATCCAAACCCTGCCAGCACCGCACAGCTTAAAATAAGTGCCGCGCAAAGACACCTTCTGTATATCCGGTACCTTCTCACTTTCTTCTTCCAGTTGCAAAGCAGTACAACCACGTCCTCACCGGCACTCTTCTTTATTTTTTCACTTTCCGTCACCCATATTTTCATATTTCCTCACATTCTGTCACCTTTGTGGCACCCTGACACGGAGATTCGTTCCCTATTCCATAATTTTTCCTTCCCAAGTAGTATGCGATTTTTAAAGCAATAAAATACACCTGCCACATTGCATCTTCTTTCCATGCAATGTAACAGGTGTGTTTCTCCTTGATACATCGTTTTTACGCCGTTTCCATTTTATGCTGTTTTGCCTGCGCCTGCATTTCTTTCGCATTGCTTAAAGCGGCTTCCGTCAGCTCATCACTGCCCAACAGTCTTGCCAGTTCTCCAAGACTTTCCGTTTCGTCCGTTTTCCGGATGTCGGTAATCGTATTTTCCGCCGTACTGCTTTTTTCAATGACAAAATGGACATCCGCCATTGCCGCAATCTGGGGCAGATGCGTAATGCAGATAACCTGATGGGCGTGTGCCACAGTGTCTAACTGCTCCGATACCCGCCATGCGGTTTTGCCGCTGATTCCCGCATCAATCTCATCAAATATCAGGGTGTCGATTTCATCTTTTCCGGCTAAAACCGTCTTAATCGCCAGCATCACTCTGGACAATTCACCGCCGCTTGCTACCTGACCCAGAGGCTTGATACTCTCGCCGGGATTGGTGGAAATCAAAAACTCCACGTCATCATATCCTTTTGCCGTAATCTGGCTTTCCGGCCGAACCGCCACCGCAAACTGCACGGTCAGAAAATTCAAGTGCACCAGTGCCTCCGTCAGCTTCGCCGTCAACTGCCTTGCATTCCGCTTCCGGATTTCGGAAACTGCAAAGCACGCCTGATCCAGTTTCTTTTCACACTCCCGTAACTTCTTTTGTAGGCCTTCCATATAGGCGTCATAGTCCGACAATTTTTGTAAAAGTTCCTGTCTGGACTGCCCATATTCCAGTATCTCCTCTATGGTGTGTCCGTATTTTCCCTTTAAATGGTTGATAAGGTTCAGCCTGTCCTCCACGGTTCGGAAATCTTCCTCGTCAAATTCACAATCACTCAGATATTCGGAAATATCCCGGTTGTAATCCGCCAGCAGATTATCCACATCCGTAAGCTGCTGTTCCAATTCTTCCAGTCTGCCGTCATATGCGGTCACACTCCGCAGAGCTCGCAGAGCACGGCTGATGGAACTTCCGGCTCCGGTCTCGGAATCATTTGCCGTATACCGGTAACTCTCGGAAAGGCTCTCCGTAATTTTTTTACTGTTGGACATCAGGCGGTAACGTTGCTCCAGTTCCTCGTCTTCACCGACAATTAACTTTGCCTCTTCTATCTCCTGATATTCAAACTCCGCCAGCGACTGCTCTTTTGCTTTGCCGGCTTCATCCATGGTTTCCTCTTCCAATGCCTTCTGCAACTTCTTGCACTCCTGATAGGCGCTTTCAACTGCCGTCATAGGTGCCTCCAGCTCACTGCCACAGTAAGCGTCTAAAATTTCAAGGTGCTTTTTCTTATTCAGTAAAGACTGGTGTTCATGCTGTCCGTGAATGTCAATCAGCACCTCCGCCAAATCCTTTACCTGTCTGGCAGTCACAGTCTCCCCGTTAATTTTAAACACGCTTCTTCCAACCTGCATCTTGCGGCTGATGATAACGCATCCTTCCTCGTCCGGCTCCAGTTCCAGTTCCCGCATTTTAGCCGCCACCTTATCTCCTTTGTCAAAAAAGATAAGTTCTACCAGCGCACTGTCGGCACCTTTTCTGAGCATATCCTTGTCGAATTTGCCTCCCAGCGCTAAATTGACGGAACCGATAAGCAGGGATTTTCCCGCACCCGTTTCACCGGTCAGGATATTTAATCCCCTGCCAAACTCCACCTCTGTCTCCTGCATCAAAGCAAGATTTTTCACATGTAAGCTCTGTAACATATTTTCTCTCCTTTATGTACCTTCCCCAAAGCAAACGGGCCAGCAATGTACATAAAATAATTGTCACTTTTCAATCATAACATGAATTTTGTCCATCAGTGCCTGTGTGTCCTCCACCGTGCGGACAGCCACCATAATGGTATCATCCCCTGCGATACACCCCACTATCTCAGGAAATTTCAAGGCGTCCAGCGCCGCCGCAACAGCCATTGCCATACCGGACACCGTCTTTACCACCAGAATATTCTGTGCCATATCCATGGAAGCGAAACCGTCTCTCAGCACACGGATGTATTTATCCCCAAGCCGGCTGTCATCCTGCTGCAGCACCACATACTTCTGTCTGCCGTTTCCGTCAGGCACTTTGGAAAGGTTCAATTCCCGAATGTCCCTTGACACGGTAGCCTGTGTCACCACAAATCCCGCCTCTTTCAGATAGCCCGCCAGTTCCTCCTGCGTCTCTACATTGTGGTTTTCAATAATCTCCACAATCTTTCGATGTCTGATTTTTTTCATAAAGCCCCCTTTTCTAGCTCTCGCTCATTTTTTTATGCAATACTTCCAGAAAACTCACCTGATTCAGTTGGATAAACTCCGTCACCTTCTTGGACTGCGCAATACGGATGCGGTCCCCGGTGTGCATCATCACGGTATGGCTGCTCCCGTCAAACGCCGCCTCCACCGTCTGCATCCGTCCTTCCTTTCCCTCCGGAATCTCAATCTCAATCACATCCTCCGGGGAGAGAATAATACTTCTCTGATTCAGTGTATGGGGGCAAATCGGCGTCAGCATGATAAGTCTCGCCTTCGGCTCGATAATCGGTCCTCCGGCGGACAGATTATATCCGGTGGAACCGGTAGGCGTTGTGACAATAACACCGTCCGCATGATAGCTGTTTAAAAACAGTCCGTTGACATAAATATTGAACCGGATGACCTGCAAGGTTCCCCGCCTTGCAATGACAATATCGTTAAGCGCCCAGCCTTCCTCACAATTACCGTCCACGACATCAATTCTGCCGCTTAACATCATGCGGGATTCCTGACCGTATTTCCCGGCGAGCAGTCTCTCCAGCGCATCTTCTAAATTGTCCGGCTCAATCTCCGTCATATATCCGAGAGTACCCAGATTCACGCCGATGATGGGGATATGGTCGCTCTTACAGTCCCGCACTGCCTGAAGCACCGTGCCGTCACCGCCAAGCACAATCATGCAGTCCGCATCCGGGACAATTTCCCCGGTGCCTTCCTCCGGTTCTTCCCCCGGCAAAGCAGACGCTTCCGGCGCCTGTACCATGACGGAAACCTTCTGCCCCCTCTTTTCCAAATACTCACATATCCGCTTTGTGGTTGTCAGTTCCCTGTCTTTATTCCGATTGGTGTAGATTAGAAAATGTTTCATATCCCTCACCTCTTTTCCCCGCATTAAAAATTCATGTGCGAATTTTCCACTGTCTTGTGAATCATGTCTTCCCATTCCGGTGTGTGGGACAGACCGCTTTTTGCCTGTACAATTTTGCTTAAGCGTTCCTCTGCCTCCCGCTCCGTGAGATTTCGTATCTCCTCGTCCGGCTCCGACTCTTTTTTCAGATGAACCAGATACTCGATATTTCCCTCCGGCCCCTTGATGGGAGAATACTCCAGATGCAGCACCGTAAAACCGATGCTGTCCGCATAATCCACAATCTTCTGTATGACCTCTTCGTGGGTCTGCGGCTCCCTGACCACACCGTTTTTACCGACCTTTTCCCTGCCGGCCTCAAACTGGGGTTTAATCAGACATACCATCTGCCCGCCGGTCTTTAACAGATTGCGTGCCGGTATAAGTATCTTGGTTAAAGATATAAAAGAAACATCCACACTGGCAAAATCCAAATCGTCCTGAATGTCATCCCGCACCATATAGCGGAAGTTGGTCTGCTCCATGCACACGACCCGCTCATCATTTCTGAGCTTCCATGCAAGCTGTCCGTGACCCACATCCACGGAGTACACCTTTGTGGCACCGTTCTGGAGCATACAGTCCGTAAAGCCGCCGGTGGAGGCGCCAATATCCATGCATACGGCATTCTGTAAGTCAAAGCCCCATGTTTCCATGGCTTTTTCTAACTTCAACCCGCCCCGGCTTACATATTTTAAGGTACTGCCCCGCACTTCCAGTTTGATTTTACTCACGTCAAAGGCAGTGCCCGCCTTGTCCTCTTTCTGCCCGTTCACATACACATTGCCGGACATAATGATTGCTTTTGCTTTCTCTCTGGAAGGTGCATACCCCTGATTTACCAGAATGACATCCAATCGTTCCTTCATGTTACTCCTCATTCATCCTGACACAAATCCGTTCCACGATACTGTCAGCGTCAATTCCTATCTCTTTTTTCAAAAGCTCCACATCACCGTGCTCCACATAAGCATCCGGTATACTGATATTCAGATACTTGTTCTGCTTTCCGGTGCGTTCCATGTAGGAGAGTACCTTTTCACCATAGCCGCCGCTCTCCACATTTTCCTCCATGGTGACAATCAGCGTATGATTTGCACACGCATCGCTCACTGCCTCCTCGTCAATCGGCTTTACAAAGCGGGCATTGATAAGGCTTACGGAAAATCCCCTTTCTTTCAGGGTTTCCCGAACCTTTTCCGCCGTCTTTACCATGCTTCCCACAGCAAAAAGCGCTATCTCGCTCTCCCTGTAAATCCACTCCGCTTTACCGTATTCCACCGGCTGTCTGTATTCCTTGAGTCCCGCATATGCCGCTCCTCTGGGATAGCGGATGGCAATGGGCTTTTCCAGTTTTACCGCAAATTTCAGCATATCGGACAATTCCCATTTATTCTTGGGTGCGCAGATATTCATATTGGGAATACAGGAAAGATACGACAAATCAAAAATGCCTTGATGCGTCTCTCCGTCACTTCCCACCAGCCCCGCACGGTCAATGGCAAAGATAACCGGCAGATTCTGAATGCAGACGTCATGCAGTATCTGGTCATATCCTCTCTGTAAAAAGGAAGAATACACCGCAACAATGGGCTTTAAGCCCCCTGCCGCTAAACCTGCCGCAAAGGTCACGGCATGCTCCTCCGCAATTCCCACGTCGAAAAACCGCTCCGGGTACATATTGCGGAACCGCTTTAACCCGGTGCCGTCCGGCATGGCAGCCGTTATTGCCACAATGCTTTCGTCCCGCTGTCCCAATTTACACATAACCGTGGAAAAAATATCCGTATAATTGGCAACGCTTCTGGGATGGGAGGGAATTCCCGTCTCAATATCAAAAGGCTCCGCACCGTGGAACCTTGCCGGGTGACGCTCCGCCGGAGCATATCCCTTTCCCTTCTGGGTAATGGTGTGAATCATTACCGCACCCTTTACCCGCTTTGCCTCCTTGATAACCGTTATCAGTCCGTTAATATCGTGACCGTCCACGGGTCCTAAATAGGTAATTCCCATATCCTCAAAAAACATTCCCGGAATCACCAGTTGTTTAAAGCTGCTCTTGGCACGGCGGATTCGGTTTACCATGCTGTCACCCTTGGGCGTTCCCTTGAGCATGTTGTAGATACCCTCTTTTAAATCCAGATAACCGGTTGCCGTACGGATATTGTTCAGGTACTTGGACACACCGCCAACGTTCTCGGAAATGGACATATTGTTGTCGTTGAGTACAATAATAAAATTGGTCTCCAGCTTCGCCGCATTGTTTAGCGCCTCATAAGCCATGCCGCCGGTCAGGGAACCGTCTCCGATAACCGACACAATAGTATTCTTCTCACCTTTTAAATCCCTCGCCTTCACCAGACCAAGTCCGGCAGAGATAGAGGTAGAGCTGTGCCCCGTATCAAAGGAATCGTACCGGCTTTCTTTTCTCTTGGGAAAGCCGCTCATGCCGTGAAACTGTCTCAGCTCATCAAAGCCTTCTTTTCTGCCCGTAAGCAGCTTGTGCGTGTAAGACTGATGACCCACATCCCAGATAATTTTATCTTCGGGAAGGTTTAACGCCACATGAAGCGCCATGGTAAGCTCCACCGCACCTAAATTAGAGCCGAGATGACCGCCGGTAACGCTGATTTTTTCAATCAGAAATTCCCGGATTTCCTCCGCCAGCGCAGGGTAATCCTCTTTGGGTATCTTCTTTATATCATTTGCATTTTCTATTTGTTCAAGCAATCTGTCATTTAACCCAGCCAAATCCGTATTTTAACCTTCTCTCGTCTTATTTTCTCCGGTGAATCAGGTGCATAACCAGTTCTTCCAGAAAATCATGTTCCCCGCCGAAACTCTTTAAGATATCCGTTGCCTCCCTGGACAACTCTTCCACATCTTTCCTGGATTTTTCCAGACCGTTCAGAGTCACATAAGTCTGCTTATGGTTCTGGGCATCACTGCCCGTCAGTTTACCGAGTTCCGCGCTGTCCCCCGTCACGTCCAAAATGTCGTCCTGAATTTGGAACGCAATACCGATATTATAAGCACATTTCTCCACGGCTTCCACTGCCCTGTCATCAGCGTCTGCAAGAATGGCTCCCACCATCATTGCCGCCTGTATCAGTGCCGCCGTTTTATGCTCATGGATAAACAAAAGCTGTTCCATGCCGATAGGCTCATCTTTATTTTCCGACTCAATATCCACAGTCTGACCGCCAATCATGCCAAACACACCTGCTTTTTTTGCCAGTACGGATAAAGCACCTGCCACCCGCTGCCACATCACGTCAGGTGTATTCTGTCCTGCTGCGGCTGCCGGGAAAGCGCGCATGGCGGTTTCAAACGCATAATTTAAAAGACCGTCTCCCGCCAGAATCCCCATGGCGTCTCCGTAGACAGACCATGTTGTTTTTCTGCCCCTGCGGTACTCGTCATTGTCCATGGCCGGCAAATCATCATGCACCAGAGAATAGGTATGTATCATTTCAATGGCAGCCATAAAAGGCTCCACAACCTCTTCCGTTCCGCCGAACATACGGTAAGTTTCCTGCATCAGCATGGGGCGCAGACGTTTTCCTCCCGCCATCACACTGTAGTTCATTGCCTCCAAAACCGTCCTTTGGCAGCCTTTTTCCTCCGGAAGATACTCTTTTAAAATATCCTCGATTGCCGTTACCTTTTTCTGTAATAAGGTTTGAAATACCGTTTCTTCCATCACAGTTCCTCCAATTCACCCTGTTCACTGAGCTTAAGCACCTTTTTTTCCACCCGGTCAATCTGCTCATTACAGGATTTTAAAAGGGCCATGCCCTCGCTGTATGTCTGAAAAGCCTCCTCCAAGGAAATATCTTCCTTTTCCAGTCCGGCTATGATTTCCTCTAACTTTGCGAATCCGTCTTCCAAACGAAACTCTGCTTGTTTTTGTTCCTTTGATTCTGCTTTCTTTGCCATGATAATCTGTCCACTCCGTTTCCGGTCATTTTCAAATTTCTGCCGCTTCAACCTGCGTGACCTCGGCGTTTACGGTTCCGTCCTTCATGCGAATCTTTAGATTCTCTCCCACACGGATTTGCTCCACGGAGCGGATATTCTGTCCCGCACCGTTTTCCACATAGGAAAATCCGCTGCTTAACTTTTCCAACGGGGAAAGACCCTTCATTTTTGCCACATATAAGGCAAGGCAATGCCTTTTTTCATTGAGAACGGACTCCATCCGCTCCTGCAGCCGTTCCTCCAAATGAATGGCACGGTTTCTGCTGTCTCTCACCCGGCTTGCCGGGCTTAAATATCCGAGCCGCATTTCATAATGCCTGATGCGTTCCGCGGACATTTGCAATTTCCGGTTCATCCTTATGGTCATGGCTTCCTTATACGCCGCAAGGCTGCCTAAAATATCCCGGATATCCGTGACTGCCAGTTCCGCCGCTGCCGATGGGGTTGGTGCTCGCAAATCCGATACATAATCGATAATAGTGGTATCCGTCTCATGCCCTACCGCTGAAATAATCGGTACGGAGCAGTCAAATACCGCCTGCGCCACGCTCTTTTCGTTGAACGCCCACAAATCCTCAATGGAACCGCCGCCTCTGCCCACAATCATGACATCCACGCCATGACGCTCCAAAGTGCGGATTCCACGGATAATGCTCTCCGCTGCCGCCTCTCCCTGCACAATGGCAGGGTACAAAATAATCTGTACATAAGGATTTCTTCTGGTGGCAATCTGTATAATATCCCGCACGGCTGCTCCCGTGTCCGCTGTCACCACTCCCAAAGTTTTAATGTATCTTGGAATGGACTGCTTATACTCCGGGGCGAACATTCCCTGTTCTTCCAGCTCTCTTTTCAACTGCTCAAATTTTTCATAGAGCAGTCCTGCCCCGTCCAACACAATCTGTTTGGCATAAAGCTGGTACTTTCCGTCTCTTTCGTAGACGTCCACCGTACCACCCACTACAACCTGCTGACCGTCCGCTAAACGAAAAGAAAGGCCCGAACGGTTTCCTGCGAACATGACACAGTTCACACATCCCCTCAGGTCCTTCAACGTAAAATAAATATGTCCAGAGGAATGATACTTGCAGTTGCTGACCTCTCCTTTTACAAAGAGAGACTGCAACAGATAATCCTGCGTGAACATATTTTTAATGTAAGTATTCAGTTGTCCTACTGTATAAACATTCCTGATTTTACTCACCCGGCTTTACAAATTTTGCTAAAATTGCATTTACGAATCCACCGGAAGACTCCTGTCCATAAGTTTTGGCAATTCTGACTGCCTCGTCTATGGCAACTCCCGCCGGAATCTCTTCATCCCAAAGTATCTCATAGGCTGCAATACGGAGCACTGTCAGCTCCACCTTGCCCATACGGGCAGTATCCCAGCCTTCGGTATGCTCGTTGATTAACTGGTCAATTTGGGGAATCTTTTCCTGTATTTTGTGGAATTTGTCCGTAATATATTCTGCGTCGCGCTCCTCGTAAGACGGTTCCCCGTCCTCAAAAAACAGCTTCACCTGTTCCGGCATCTCCTCCGGAGAATTGAATTCCACGCGGAATAAAAGTTTGAAAACCTGTTCCCTCAGTTCATGTCGTCCCATAGTAGTTTCCTATCTGTCCTTTTTCATATTCACACCGGCAATGCGGATGTTGACGTCTGTGCAGGTAAGGCCTGTCATATTTTCAATGGCGCCCTTCACCTTGGTCTGTACTTTCTGGCAGGTTGCCGGAATATTGTATCCATATTCCATGGTAACGGCAAGGTCAACGGTCACATTTGTGCCAATCACCTCAACCTTTACGCCCTTGGTCAGATTCTTCATACCAACTTTGCTCATCAGTTCGTTGGTGATATTGCCTGCCATTGCGCTGACGCCTTCCACCTCGGTGGTTGCAAGGGAAGCAATCATTGCCACCACATCATCCGCAATTTTAACGGTTCCGATATTTTCGTCCTCTTTCAGTACCAGACCTTTTTTATCTGTTTCTTTCTCCATTGTTCATTCCTCCCGAAACTAATGATACATGCGTTGCCCGCAGTCCCAGACTCGCGAACCCGCACTTGCGTGCTTATTGCCTGCTGCGCCTAGATTTGCAAACCTGTTTTTCATGCCTGCAACTGCTAGAAAATGCTGGCAGTCCTAAACTCGCGAACCCGCACTTGCGTGCTTATTGCCTGCTGCGCAGGCGGTTCGCTCGTTAATGGCGTAAGAAAAACAAATGTCTGCTTCGCAGACGCTTGTTTTTCTTTTACGCCTATTATATCATACCCTCTACTCATTTGTCACCCAAAAAGTCATGGATAACTGTTTCTCGTTGTGGGTGTATACCACGGATTTACTGCTGTCGTCAAGATAATCGAAGACATCCTGATTCTCTATCATGGCGGAGAGGATTTCGTGAAAGCACGCATTGTCGGTACATTTCAGGGTAACTTCCTGTTTTCCCTCCGCAAACGTCCGGTCAAACAGCATCTGCATTTTTTCCCTGTCATAACTGTCAAACAAAGCGCCTTCCCTCACATAGTAATTGTCCTTCGTTGCCACGCATACCGGCAGGGGCACATAGCTGTCTATCATATGGGTACGCAGAAGCTGATCTGTTGTGACACAGAGATAATCGTAGCTGATTTCCGGCACATAGCCCTCGCTCAGCTCGTCCTCCGCCTGATAGGAGGCGTCTCCCCATGTGGCATCCACATAATAATAATCTCCGTCCGCCTTCACCAGATTCCAGGCATGTCCCTCTCCGGTGTCCACCGTTCCCTGCACCAACGCACACTCCACGCCCATCTGCTGTAACAGATACTGCACCGACTTGGCATAACCCTGACAGACCGAGCGGTGGTTGACAAACACGGAATAGATATTCTGGTTGTCCGGAGAATTCAAATCATATTCCGTATTCCGGATAATCGTCTCATATACATACTTGATTTTGTCATAGTCCGTTCCGTCAGCCGGCGCCGCCCGCAAAATTTCTTCCGCCGCTTTTTGAATCTCCTCCCGCCGGATTTTTACCTGTTCTTCCTCCAGCCCGTAAGTCCCGGAAAAACGGATTCCGACAATTTTCTCTCCCCGGTTATACTTGGTGTAAGTATATCCTTCCACATAAAAGAGTTCCGGGTGGTCCATGAGTACACACTGAAAAATACGGTCGATACAGGTTTCGTCCAGTCTGTTGTCAATGCCCTCTTTGTTCAGACTGACATCCTCCCCCAGCTTGTCCAGACAGTCAAAAATATCATCATACCAGAGTTTCTCTGCCGTATCGAGATTTTCATAGGCGAACCGGTAAATCTGCGTACTTTGCTGTGCTGCATCCTCCGCATCCGCGGACGACACAACTTCCTCCTGTGTCAGTTCCACTGTTTCCTGCTCAATCGCCGCCGTGCGAACCTGTTCTTCCAAAAGTTCAAAATCCGCACAACCGCCAATCAGCAAACCAAGGCACAGTCCAACGGTACTTAAGACTGTACACGCCGCATATTTTTTCACACTACTCCTCCCGGACTTTTCTTTTCAATTCATTTCTGTCATTAAAGTTCTTTCATTCAATCTCTATCATGAACTTCTTTGATTAATTTCTGCCAAACTCCGTCAGCACAAGACCCTCGTTTCGGTCAAGCGTCATGCCGATGCTCCATGAATTTACAAACAAAAGTAACGGATTGCCCTTCATGTCCTTGACCTTCTTCATATCGGAGGTTCCCGTCAGCTTGTTCAAATCCACCTCATCCTTATTTTCAATCCAGCGGATATGCTCATAGGGCAGATTTTCCAGACGGATTTCCACATTGTATTCATTTTCCAGACGGTATTTCAACACGTCAAACTGCAGAACGCCTACAACACCCACAATAATTTCTTCCAGTCCGGTGTTGAACTCCTGAAAAATCTGGATGGCACCTTCCTGTGCAATCTGCTCAATTCCCTTCACAAACTGTTTTCTCTTCATGGTATCCACCTGACGCACTCTTGCAAAATGCTCCGGTGCAAAGGTAGGGATTCCCTCATACCGGAAATTCTCCTTCGGCATGCAGAGGGTATCTCCGATGGAGAAAATGCCGGGGTCAAACACACCGATAATATCTCCGGCGTACGCCTCGCTCAGAATCTTTCTTTCGTCCGCCATAATCTGCTGGGGCTGGGAAAGTCTCATAACCTTGTTGCCCTGCACATGGCGCACTTCCATATTGGCATCGAATTTGCCGGAGCAGATTCGCATAAACGCCACTCTGTCGCGGTGAGCCTTGTTCATATTTGCCTGAATCTTAAACACAAAGGCACTGAAATCATTTTCCACCGGGTCAATGATTCCAATGTCAGCCTTTCTCGGCAAAGGAGTTGTCGTCATATTTAAAAAGTGCTTTAAGAAAATCTCCACGCCAAAGTTTGTCAAAGCGGAACCGAAGCATACCGGGGTCAAATCTCCCTTCTGCACCTGTTCCAAATCAAAGTCCGCACCGGCACCGTCCAAAAGTTCCACTTCCTCCAGCAGCTTGTCCGCCGCACTGTCACCTAACACTTCTCTTAAATGCGACTCATCCCGGATAGGGATTTCCGTCGCCGTTCCCTCTTTCGTACCCTTTTCGGTATCGGAATAGGCAATCACGCACTGCTTTTCCCGGTCATAGACACCCTTAAATTCCTTACCGGAGCCGATAGGCCAGTTCAAAGGACAAGTGGCGATTCCCAGCTCTTTCTCGATTTCATCCAAAAGTTCAAAGGTATCGTTGGCGTCGCGGTCCATTTTGTTGATAAAAGTAAAAATAGGAATCTTGCGCATAACGCAGACCTTGAACAGCTTTCTGGTCTGTGCCTCCACACCCTTGGACGCATCAATGACCATGACGGCGGAATCCGCTGCCATCAGGGTACGGTAGGTGTCCTCCGAGAAATCCTGATGTCCCGGCGTGTCCAGAATATTGATACAATATCCGTCATACTCAAACTGCAAAACAGAGGAGGTAACGGAAATACCTCTCTCCTTCTCAATTTCCATCCAGTCAGACACGGCATGTCTGGCAGTTGCCTTTCCCTTAACGCTTCCGGCTAAATTGATGGCTCCGCCGTACAGCAGAAATTTTTCGGTCAAGGTCGTCTTACCGGCATCCGGGTGGGAAATGATGGCAAAGGTACGACGGCGGTTAATTTCTTCTGTATAATTACTCACTGTTTCTTTCCTCCAATGGGGTATTCTTTTATTTTAAGGTCAGCATGGATTTCCCTGCAAATTCAGGGACAATGCCGAAATAATCCAGCACGGTGGCGCCGATGTCCGCAAAGGTGCTGCGGGTTCCCAAATTTTCGGGCTTTACCTTCGCCCCGTACAGAATCATGGGGGTGTGTTCCCTTGTGTGGTCGGTGGTTTTCAAATAAGCCGGGTCACAGCCGTGGTCTGCCGTCAGCATCAGAATGTCATCCTCTCTCATGCCCGCCAAAATCTCAGGCAGCTTTTCGTCAAAATAGGTCAGCGCCTTTGCATAACCTTCCACATCCCTGCGGTGTCCGTACAACATGTCATAATCCACCAGATTCACAAAACACAATCCCTCAAAATCCTTTTTCAGATATTCCAAGGTTCGCTCGATTCCCTCTGCATTACCGCCGGTATAAACAGCTTCCGTGATTCCCTTTCCGGCAAAAATATCCTTTATTTTGCCGACCGCAATTACGTCCTTACCGTTCCCGGAAAGCTGGTCCAGCATGGTGACGGACGGCGGCAGAATGGAATAGTCATGTCTTCTGGGCGTTCTTTTGTAATCTCCGCTCTCTCCGACAAACGGTCTGGCGATAACCCTTCCCACACCGTGTTTTCCCTGCAAAATTGTTCTCGCAATTTTACAGTATTCGTAAAGCTGCTCCACCGGCACCACGTCCTCATGCGCTGCTATTTGAAATACGCTGTCCGCCGAGGTGTAGACAATCAGTTTTCCCGTCCGCACATGCTCATCCCCGTAAACCTGAATCACTTCCGTGCCGGAATACGGTTTGTTGCACAAATATCCTCTGCCTGTCTTTTCACAAAATTCCCGTAAAACCTCCTCCGGAAATCCATCCGGGTAGGTGGGCAGCGGTTTGGGGGAATAGACACCGGCAATCTCCCAGTGGCCGATAGTGGTGTCTTTTCCTTTGGACGCCTCTTTCATTCTCGCAATGGTGGCAAGGGGCGCTTTGACTTTTTCGCCCACCTCTACACCGTCAATATTGAACAATCCCAGCTTTGCCATATTCGGCATATGAAAGCAGGAGCTGGCGGACACGCTTCTTAAGGTGTTGACGTTCACATCCCCGTAAGAAGCCGCATCCTCCATCTCCCCTATGCCAAAGCTGTCTAATACAATCAGGAACACTCTCTTCATGTAACTTATTTCCTTTACTCTCAAATGGCTCCGCAGAGCCGCTTGGCTCATTATACATCATTTTTTATGTAATGTACACAAAAATCCGTTTTTTAGTCATCTACCGGACCACTGTGCTGATAATTATATTTTCTGCCGCAATCTCCGTTTTTCGTGTCACAATATCTTCAATCTGCGCTCTCTGGGCGTCCGATAATTCCACTGCATTCACAACCACATCCACCGCATCGCCGTTGATACTCACCACCACATCGGAAAAGCCTTTCGCCTCCAGTAAAATCTCAGCAGCCGCCTCTTTTTCCGCATAAGCCGTCATCTGCACCATGCTGTCCACAGCGTCCTGCTTCTGGGTGTCCGTCAGACCTGAGCTGTTGATAATCTCTAACAAAGTCTCTTTATTTTTGGAACGGGTCTGCTCCTTCAACAGTTTCGCCTCGGAAAGCACCGTCACCCCGGCGGATGTAAAAACTGCCTCCCCCGGAATTTCACCCTCTTTCGGAGTTACTTCTGCCACCATTCCGCTCTCCTGTGCCTCTCCCGCATCTGCCACCTGCATATCCTCATCCAGATAATCTTCCATCACCACTTCCACGTCAGAATCCAGACTTTCGATTTCCGTCAGGTTTGCCGACAGCAAATCCTCCTCGGACAAATCCGTCATGCCGTCCACGTCAGCCATCTGTGCAATTCCCTCTGCCATATAGTTATCCGTTATCACACCGCCGGTGTCCGCCACTCCGGTAATGCCCTCCTCATCCACGGCAAGGTACTCCTCCTCCAAGTTCGTTCCCGCAAATTGCAGATACCCTGCAATGGCTATCATGATTGCAAGTGCAGTAATCATAAGCTGATTTTTTTTGATTAAGTTTTTCACCGTGCTCTCCCTTTTTTAATTTTGTTGGTAACAATTCTGCAATCGTTACTTTGATTACTTCATTGTATGAGCCGCAAAATAGATATATGCTATTTGCTCTGCGCCATTTTCACGACTTTTACCTTGTGTGCCTCCACCCCGAAAAGCGCCTGCACCATCTCCGTAATATTCTTATCCACCGTACCGTTTCCTGCTCCCTGTGCCACTACCACAACCCCCTCCACCTTTGGGGAAAGAGTTTTGACCACATAAGGTTCACTGTCGTTTCCCACCGTGCGGAAAACAGTGGACGGGGCGGAATCCATCTGTGTAATAAGGCGGCTTCCCCCTGCGGAATCCGTCTCATTGGTGTTGGAACGCTCCATCGGCTCATCTTTTTCCACAATCAGTTCCTCTGAGGACTGCAGTGTTATCATCACCTTGACTTTTCCGATTCCCGCCATTTGGGAAATCACTCCCTCCAGCCGTTTCTCCAGTTTGGAAACCTCATTGCCCTGCGTTTCGGTTTCGCCCTGCTGCCGGACATTTTCCTGTACGCTCTGAGTCCCAACCAGAGCACTTTTTTGCTTTTTCGCACTGTTCCCATCCCCGGTGGGCAGCACGATAATAAAAAGCAGCACGCCCGACAAAATCAGTATCAGAAGATTATCCCGGCGAAACCATTTTTTCCACGCCTCTTTCATTGTCCCAAGCCCTCCTCTTCTTCCTCAACAATGCCCTGCATCCTAGCAGCCAGTGTGCCGGTTGCTGTTGCCTGTTCCGTCGGCATATCGGTCTCCGGTTCCTGAACAGTCGCTGTGTCGGTTTCTGCTCTCTGTTCCCCCTGTGTTCCGGTTCCCTGCACCTGAATCTCCGATATATGTATCTCCGATACCGGCGCAATTTCTATGGAAATGCCTCCGTCTGCCCGGTTCTCACTTCCCCATTCCTCCTCGTTCTCCCCCATTATATCCGCGTCATATCCGCTGTCCGTCACCGGCAAAACGGAGTTTTCCGCAAACCACTGTGCCCTCTCAAAAAGCGTCTCCGTGCCCGCCTTTGTGAACAGTCCGCTGATTCCGGACAAAAGCTGTATCAGAACCATGGCACTCACCAGCATTTTCAAATATTTTTCATATACCGCTTTCGGTCTGAAATGTACCACTGCCTGTGCACAAATCAGAAACACACCCATGCGGCAGACCGTCCCCACAAATCCCGACTGCATTTTCCACCTCCTCAGATTCCGCCCGAAGCGGTTGCCACCATGGCAAGTACAATGAAAAAAAGAAGCATTGCCGTACCTGCTGCCTGAAACAACAGCATGGCGGCATCCCCCATACTGTCCGCACATGCGGTAATGCGCTTGTCGCTCACCACCCCCATAAGCGCTGCTGCCACCTTGAACAAAAGCGCTGTCAAAAAAATCTTGATTAGCGGCACGGCGCACATGGCAAGAAGCAGCAAAAGCAGCACCACGCCGATACTGTTTTTGATAACCATGGCGGAGCCGGTCACCAGTTCCACCACCCCGTCCGCAGCATTGCCGATACCCGGAATAACCGATATGGTTTTCTGCAGTGCAGTCTGCTTTACGGAATCCACCATAGGCGTAATGAGTGCCTGAAAAGCGCTGACTCCGGTTACAATTCCAAGTGCAGCCTTGAGGAGCCACCCGATTGCTTTTTTCACCAAATCAATCAATAGCGCCAGCTTTTCCTCCGTCCAGATACTGTTGATGGCTGAAAATACCACAAAGCAATAGATAAGGGGCAGCACCCAGCCCACAAGCACCTTTTCCACCCCGTATATCAAAATCACCAAAAGCTGGGAATATGCCCCCACCGTTGTCGTTCCGTTTGCGATTCCCACCGCCAACAGATAGGTGGGTACTAACAGCTTCACAAACAAAATCACATTTTCCATGGCCCCAACCGCCGTCTGTACCGCCTGCGCAAAGCATTTTAATAAGACCGCTGCCAAAAGCAGATATACATAGTAGAAACTCATATCCGCAATCTGATGCCTGTCAAAGATTTCCACAAAATGGGACAGCAGCGCCGACACCACTCCAAGCACCACCAGCCACACCACGATATTTCCAAGACCGCCGAACTGTGCCGACAAATCAGAGAGCCCACCCCGTATGAGATATTCCAGTGCTCCCGGTATATCTCCCTCCATCACTGTTTTCAGTAATGTGGATAACGACAGCCCCGTGCTTGGGAAAAGGCTCTCCATGCCCTGTTCCAGCTTGTCCAGTCCATATTCCTGCCAGACGGATTCCAGTTCCATGCCGCTTTCTCCTTTCCCGTTTTGTCACAAAAGCCCCTGTATCTGCTCGATTACCGCAAATAAAATGGGAATGCCCGCAAACAAAACGGACAGCTTTCCAAGAATTTCTATCTGCTCCGCCACTGCGCCAAATCCGGCGTCCTTACACACCGACGAACTGAATTCACAGATGTAGGTGATACCAATAACCTTGAGCAGCAATGTGAGATACCCTTGGGAATTCCCCAGATATTCCCGTATTCTGTCAAACTGCCCGATGACCGCCTGCACCTGTTTTAATCCATAGCAAAAAATCAGAATACTGAGTGCAAGACCTATATATATGCCGTACTCCGGCTTTGTGCTTTTGAAATGCACCGCAAGCAGTACCCCGGTAATTCCAAGCATCCCCACCTTGATGATTTCCGCCATTTCGCACCTCTTTCCTGCCTGTCCGCTTTTTGTCCTGCCTCATCCTGCATATATCTGCGGGTTTCTGCCCTCTCCTTGCTCATGCACCACACATTTTCCCTCTCACATAGAAAAAAGTGTCTGAATGGTTTGGAACAAGTCAACAATGTATGGGACAATCCATGTGAGTACCAGAATCAATCCCGCAAGGCTCACCAAAAAGGCATGCTCTTCCCTCCCGCTGTGCTTCAATATCTGACTAAGAATTGTCACAAGGATTCCCACTGCCGCTATTTTAAAAATCAGACTTACTCCCATATTTTTCACTCTCCGCTGTCAGACTTTCTTTTCCCAAAGCATTTACACAAGGACAACCGTCACAAGCAATCCGCCCATGATTCCAAGTCCCACCGCCATCCTGCATTTTTGCACATGTTCCGCCTCCACATTTTCAATCACCTGCCGCAGTCTCTCCCTACCCTGCTCAATGGTGCGAATCTGCATGGCATTTTCTTCAAACCCTTTTTGGGAAAACAGTGCCAAAACCAGCTCCCTGTCCTCTCCCTTAAGAGGCAGCTTTATAAGAGCCTTTTCCATCTCCTCCCGGAAAACCATATCAAACGTCTCTCCCATGTTTTCCGTCATCCGTTCATAAACGGCTCTAAGGCTCCCTCTGTAAGGCTGTGGCAGCTGCTCCGCCACCTGCATGCAGCACTCCGGCAGCGTAGCTTTTCCGTAACGGATTTCACCGATAAGCATATCTTCCATTCCAGCCAGTCTGTGTAACGCCTCCAGTCTTCCAATCATCTGCTGCCGATACCACAGGCCCATTCCCAGGCACCCTGCCAAAATCATGAATCCCCCCAGCAAACGAAGCATAATCCTGTTCCCTTCCGCTGATTTTTCTGACGGACGGTTTCCCGCCCTTTTTTTCTAACACAATATAGCAGTCAAAGAGCTTCTCCCCCATGCCATAGCCGAATTTTTGCAGATAATCCTCCACATCTTTTCCGTGTACGGTGGCAAGAATACCGCTTCCGCAGGCAGAGGCAAGGCACAGCGCCTCCATATCCCCGGCACTTCCGATTTCGTCCACGGCAATGACCTGCGGTGCCATGGAGCGAAGCAGAATCATCATCCCCATGGCTTTGGGGCAGGAATCCAGCACATCCGTCCGCATCCCCACATCATTCTGGGGCTGTCCGAGATAGGAGCCGGCAATCTCCGAGCGCTCGTCCACCACTCCCACACTTCTACCCCGGCTGTAACGGTTTCCGTCGGAAATCTGCCTGATCAAATCCCGTAACAGCGTCGTCTTTCCGCACCCCGGCGGCGAGATAATTAAAGTATTTTTCAGCCTGTCCCCCACATATACGGCGGGAAGAACCTCATCCGCCGCGCCCAAAACCTGATGTGCCACACGAATATTCATGCAGGAAATGTGCCGTATCGTCCGCACACCGTCAGTCCCCTCCGCTACCACCTGACCGGCAATTCCAATCCGGTGTCCGCCCGGCACCGTCACAAATCCCTGACGGATTTCGTCCTCAAAGGCATAAAGGGAGTAGTGACAGATATGGTTCAACAGTTCCCGCAGTTCCTTTTCCAAAATATAATATGCGCCCCCTAGGTTTTCCTGAAAATTTCCGCTTTCGTCCACGAAAAATTCTCCGTCATCCGTCAACACAATCACCGGTTTTCCCGCCCGCAGACGGATTTCCTGAACCTTGTCCTGCTTTTCTGCAATGGATTTCCAGAAAATTCTCCTCTCCTGTGGAAAAAGCTGTAACAGACTTCCCTGCATGTCCTCACCCGCCTTATCAAAATCTCTCTTTTCCATATATATGAGGTCTTTCGCGGGATATTCCTGTCAATTTCCTGCGTTTGCATTTATCATTTCTTCTCTTTTCGGAAATAATATGGTATAATGTCCGCGAGCGGAAAAACAAGCGACTGCGAAGAAGACATTTGTTTTTCCGCCGCGATATCGAACGAACCGCCTGCGTATGCAGGCAAGAAAGCGCGTAGCGCTTGTTCGTGAGATTTATGCGGGACGCTACAAAAGCCGGCTTGACGCCATTTCATGGCGCATTATACGCAACCCATGGCTCGAAAAGTAAATGTCCCTACGGGACGCTTCCATTAGTAAGTAATTCAGAAATGAGGTACAAAAAACATGAATATTATAATTGTGGGGTGCGGCAAGGTTGGCTACACTCTGGTGGAACAGCTTAGCGGCGAGGATCACGACATTGTGGTAATCGATGAAAAAGAGGAAAAGGTCAATTCCATTACGGACGAACTGGATGCCATGGGAATTGTGGGAAACGGTATCAGCTACCAGACTCTTCAGGAAGCCGGAATCAGCCGTGCCGACCTTTTGATTGCCGTCACCGGTTCGGATGAGCAGAATCTGCTATGCTGCGTCATTGCAAAAAAAACCGGTCACTGCAAGACCATTGCCCGCGTCCGCAATCCCATTTACAACAGCGAAATTCCTTTCCTTCGGGAAGAACTGGGGCTTGCCATGATTATCAATCCGGAGCTTACTTCCGCCTCCGAGATTGCAAGAATTTTCCAGTTCCCTTCCGCCGTAAAAATAGACACCTTTTCCAAAGGGCGCATCGAGCTTTTGCACTTCCGCGTCACAAAGGAATGTCTGTTAAATAATTACGAGCTGATTCACATCCGCACTACCTTAAAGTGCGATGTGTTAGTATGTATTGTCACCAGAGGGGAGGAAATCATTATTCCCAGAGGTGATTTTGTCTTTCGCGAGGGAGATGTGGTTGCCATCGTTTCCACACCGCCCAAGGCAAGTGAATTTTTCCGCAAAATAAAGATTGGTACCGGCAGAGTTCACACCGCCATGATTGTCGGCGGCGGCACCATTGCGTACTATCTGGCAAAACGACTGCTCTCCGTTGGTATTGAGACAAAGATTATCGATCAGGACCCTGCAAGATGTGAGCACTTGAGCGAACTGTTGCCCAAGGCAACTATTATCTGTGGGGACGGCACGGAACAAAGACTTCTGATGCAGGAAGGTCTTGCCTCCGTGGACGGCTTTGCCGCCCTGACCGGACTGGATGAGGAAAATATTCTCCTCTCTCTCTTTGCGAAACGTGCCTCCCATGCCAAGATTGTCACCAAAATCAACCGCATTAATTTCAGCGGTGTTTTGAACGATTTGAATTTGGACAGCATTACCTATCCCAGACTGCAGACGGCGGACGTCATTATCAAGTATGCCCGTTCCATGAACGAATCCCTGAACAGTAACGTGGAAAACCTGTACAAGCTGGAGGATGGACGTGCCGAGGCACTGGAGTTTTCCATTATGGAGCCGTCAGAGGTGACGGATACTCCGCTTGAAAAACTGCGTATCCGCAAAAATATACTTATCTGCTGTATCAACCGTGGCGGACAGGTTATCATTCCCGGTGGACAGGATACCTTGCAGGTAGGCGACTCTGTTGTCGTGGTACTGACGCATTCCAGGCTGAATGACATCAGGGATATTCTGGAGGGTTAAGCCATGAATTATGGAATCATACGCTTTATCATCGGCTGTGTTTTACAATTTGAATCCATCTTTTTACTGCTTCCGGCATTGGTTGGAATTTTGTACGGCGAATTTAACGAGACCATCGCCTATGGCATAACCTCACTTATCTGTGTTGCCCTTGGCACCCTGCTTCGCTGCAAACGCTCCAACCGTTCCGAACTGTTTGTGCGGGAAGGCTTTGCCGCCGTATCCCTCAGTTGGATTATTATGAGTATTTTCGGGGCAATCCCCTTTGTTCTCTGTGGGGATATTCCCAATTATATTGACGCCTTGTTTGAAACCATCTCCGGTTTTACCACCACCGGAGCCAGTATTTTGGTGGATGTGGAGGCTCTCTCCCATGCCGGTATGTTCTGGCGCAGTTTTACACACTGGATTGGCGGTATGGGCGTGTTCGTCCTGATTATGGCGATTCTTCCCATGATGGGAGGTTCCACCATGAATTTGATGCGCGCGGAAAGCCCCGGTCCCTCAGTCAGCAAACTGCTTCCCAGAGTGAAGGATACTGCAAAGATTCTCTACCAGTTATATATTGGCATTACCATTGCGGGCATTATCATACTTTGTATCTGCGGCATGCCCCTTTTTGATTCCTTTGCCACCACGTTTGGTTCCGTCGGTACCGGTGGCTTCGGCATCCGAAACGACAGCATAGCAGGCTACTCCCCGCTGATTCAGAATGTGGTAACCGGACTGATGATTGTAAGCGGCATCAATTACACCGCCTATTTCTGCCTGTTGCACAAGCAGTTTAAGGAAGCATTTTCCATAGAGGAGGTACGTTTATATCTCCTGATTATCCTTGTCAGTGCGTGCACCATTGCATGGAATATCCGCCCCCTGTATGCTTCTCTGGGAGAAACGCTCAGACATTCCTTCTTTCAGGTTGGCTCCATTATTACTACCACCGGATTTTCCACCACCGACTTTGACACATGGCCGCAATTGTCCAAAACCATTCTTGTGCTTTTGATGTTTATCGGTGCCTGCTCCGGCAGTACGGGTGGCGGTATTAAAGTGTCCCGTATTATCATTCTTCTGAAAGCCATCAAGAAAGAGCTGCAGATGATGATTCACCCCAGAATGGTTAAAAAAATACGCATGGACGGTCATGTGATTTCCCATGAGACCATGCGCTCCACCAATGTATTTATCAGTGTATACTTTGTCATACTCGTAATTTCTTTCCTGTTAATCAGCATCAATGAGTATGATTTTACAACAAACTTTACCAGTGTGGTTTCCACGCTGAACAATATCGGTCCTGGACTGGAACTGACCGGACCCACCCAGAACTTTTCCATTTTCAGTTCTTTTTCCAAATGCGTGCTGATGTTTGATATGCTGGCAGGTCGTCTGGAACTGTTCCCCATGCTGATTCTGTTAGTTCCTTCCTGCTGGAAGAAATATTAAAGAAGAACAAGTGCGCCTTCGGCGCATGCAAAAAAGCGCCATGGATTTCTTTCAAAATCCATGGCACTTTCGCTTTTGTACATTTGTGATTTAATGGCAATGACCGCCGCAATGCTTGCAATCTCCGCCACACTGTATTGACTTTCCACTCTTCTTATCTTTTATCATGCTTCTGACTATCAGAGCCACTACCAGCAAAAGTACACCTCCAACAATAACCGTTGCCATACTGTCTGCCTCCTTTGATTTCTGATGTTATCTTTATCTATTGGTTAGTATAAACTAACTTTGTAAAAATGTCAACACTATTCTCCAAAAAACAGCTTGCTGTCCTCTTCCACCGTGCCGATTCCGGCAATGCCAAACTGCTCCACCAGAATATCTGCCACATTGGGGGACAGAAATGCCGGCAGTGTGGGACCGAGGTGAATGTTTTTCACTCCCAGATACAGAAGGGACAGCAGTACGATAACCGCCTTCTGCTCGTACCATGCGATATTGTACACAATGGGCAGTTCATTAATATCCTCCAGTCCGAATATTTCTTTCAATTTCAGTGCAATTACCACCAGTGAATAGGAGTCGTTACACTGTCCCGCATCCAGTACGCGGGGAATACCGCCGATTTCTCCCAGATTCAGCTTGTTATACTTGTATTTTGCACAGCCCGCCGTCAGAATCACTGCGTCCTTGGGGAGCGCTTTTGCAAAATCCGTATAATAATTTCTGCTTCCCGCACGTCCGTCACAGCCCGCCATAACGACAAATTTGCGGATAGCGCCTGTTTTCACGGCGTCTACTACCTTGTCTGCCAGAGCAAAGACCTGATTGTGGGCAAATCCGCCGACGATTTCTCCCTGTTCCAGTTCCGTAGGAGGCGCACAGCGTTTCGCCAGTGCAATCACTTCGGAAAAGTCTTTTGTCTCTCCGTCCTCACCCGGAATGTGCTTCACTCCCGCAAATCCGGTCGCTCCGGTGGTAAACATACGCTCCCTGTAACTGTCTGTGGGCGAAACAATACAGTTGGTGGTCATCACAATGGGGCCGTTAAACTTCTCAAATTCTTCTCTCTGCTTCCACCACGCATTTCCGTAATTTCCCGCGAAATGACTGTACTTCTTAAATGCAGGATAATAGTGTGCCGGGAGCATTTCGGAGTGGGTGTAAATATCAACCCCCTGTCCCTCGGACTGTTCTAACAGCATTTCCAAATCCTTCAAATCATGTCCGGAAATCAGAATACCGGGGCGGTTTCCCACACCGATTTTTACCTTGGTGACTTCCGGGTGCCCGAAGGATTCCGTATTAGCCTTATCCAAAAGTTCCATTCCGTCCACGCCGTAATGTCCCGTTTCCATGGCAAGGGCAAGCAGTTCATCCGCCGTAAGCTCATCATCCAGCAGCTTAGCCAGCGCACTCTGCAAAAATGCGTCTATCTTTTCATCCGAATAATGGAGCACATTGGCATGTCTGCTGTATGCGGACAGACCTTTCAGTCCATAGGTAATCAGTTCCCTGAGACTGCGAATGTCCTCATTCTCCGTAGCAAGTACACCAACCGCTTTGGCTTTCTTTTCAAACTCCACTTCTGTTCCCGTCCACAATGCCGCCTCCGGAAGCAGTTCTTTTGTTTTTATCTTTTTTAAAAGTTCCTCTTTCTGTGCAAGGGTTACTTTAATGCGCGCTACGATTGCCTCTTTGTCAAAATTGGCATTGGTAATGGTGGTGAACAGATTCATCGTAATAAGTTGATTGACCTTGGGTGAAACCTCGCCGCCCTCACTGCGCAGCCTCGTGGTGGCTGCGGAAAGTCCCTTTGTCATATACACCAGTAAATCCTGCATTGCCGCCACATCCGGTGTCTTTCCGCAGACTCCGCTCTGTGTACATCCACTGCAATTTGCCGCCTCCTGACACTGATAACAAAACATTTTATTTTCCATAGCTTCCTCCTTTTTGCTCTGTCATGGACTCAGTATAGAAGACGTTTCAAATTCTGTATGTTGGAAAAACAACAAAATTTTATTTTTTGCCTGAGATATCTATCGTTACTCCATCACATATCTCATTACATCATCAAAAATCGCACGATAGCCTTCCGGGCGGATGTGCATGCCTTCAATGGTATACTCTGCTTTCAAACGTCCCTGCTCATCCGTAAGCGGTGCGTTGACATTGATAAAACGCTGATTGTGTTTTTCGGCAAGCCCGGCCACAAGTTCATTTGCCCTGTTTATTTTTTTGTTTGTACGGATTAACAGACAGGGCTTCATTTCTTCCGCAGCAGCCTCGTAATTGATTGGGTAGTATGCCATCATATAGATTATTACCCCGGGAAGTTTCTCATCTATCTGTGTAATAATATTGTCGTAGTTTTCCATGACGGTTTCCAAGGGAATACTGCTGTCGCTTAAATCATTTGTTCCAATATTGATAAACACCTTGCGCGGTTCCAATTCAAACACGCAGGCATCCAGAATGGGCAGCAGATCCGTTGTTCGATAGCCTCCCACTCCCCGATTATATATAATCGGGGCATCAGGGCCGCTCTCTTTTGCCCATTCCTCAATCGGGAACATTTCCATTAGGGAAGAACCGGTAAAAACAATCTGCCCTTTTACCGCACTCTTGTTTTTCACATGAAAATCCCTCACCATTTGTTCTTTTTCCAATCGCCAAGCTTCTTTTTCCATACTACATTTCTCCTTTTTAAATTTTTTACCACATTTCTGCGCACGTTCTTTGCGCATAGCGAGTTTGTGTCAAGTGCGCGCAGACACAAATCTCGTGATTGAAAAATTTTATTTTTCAATCTTTACCAAATATACTGAAGCATAAAACACCATAACGGTATCGTTACCATGGAGAGAAGTGTTGACAGCACTACCGTCTGCACTGCGTAAAGATAATTTTTTCTATGTAATTGTGCGTACACCGCAACATTGGATCCCACAGGACATGCTGCTGCAAGAAACAAACTCATTTTTACTTCCAAAAACGAAGCAGGTATCAGGCAAAGCACCGCAAGGCTCACAGCGGGTATCAGCACCAGCCGCACAAAAGATATTTCGTAAAATTCCTTTTGTTTCATCATTGAAAATACATTTACCTTTGCAAGATAAATACCCGATACTATCATTGCAACCGGCGTATTTAAACCGGCACAGGTCGAAATCACCGACTCCAGCACATCCGGTATCGGAACAGCAGTCAAAAACAGAATCATTCCCAAAATAAAACTCACCATAAACGGTGATTTCATTATTTTCAGGAAATCCGGTTTCACCCTCTCGTTCTTTAAAACCGCCACTCCATATGTCCATTGTAAAAGATTCAGGCAGGCAATGAAAGGGGCAATATAAAAAACGCTGTCCGCTCCCAATGTAGCCGCAATGAGCGGAATCCCGAAAAAGCCGGGGTTGGAGAATGCCGCCGCAAAATGTCCAATAGGGTTTTTGAAAAAAAGTTTTCGTGACACAAAAACAGAAATGCCCAAGAGCAATATAGAAACTACAAGGCTGATGAAAAAGCCCTGGATTTTTTCAGGACTTCGATTCACCAGAAATCCATTGATAATTACACAGGGTAAAATCAGATAAATCAAAAGTCCGGCAAGACTTTCACTGCCGGCTTCCGTAACAATTTTTTTTCGAAACAGAAATGCACCTATCATCATAAAAAGAAACATGACAAGCAGTCTGCCCGTCAAAAGTCCCAAATATTCCATAACAATTTCCTCCCTCGTTTTCATACTATCAAAATAATTCTTCCTTATCCAATACATATGTGTTAATATCTTAATAAGCAGACACTTATAATAAAATCAAATTTGATAGGTTGAAAATCATGGATTCTTTACAGTTAAAATATTTTAAAATCGTTGCACAGACACAGAACATTTCGCAGGCGGCGCAGCTTTTGTTTATTTCCCAGTCCTCCTTAAGCCAGACCATACAACATCTCGAAAAGGAATTGGGGTATCCCCTGTTTGACCGCATGGGAAGGAATATCCGTCTCAATGGAAACGGGGAAATTTTTTTGGTATTTGCAGAAAAACTGACACAGGACTATACAAGCATGCTTACGCAGATAGCCGAACGGAACCAGAAATATCAAAACACCGTAAAACTGGATATGCAGTGCGCCTCCCTGTATTTGCCGGAGATTACTTCCTACTTAAAAAAATCCCTCCCGGATGTGCAGCTTGGCGTCTCGCAACGGGGTTCCGATATTCCGGTGGACGCAGAGGCGGATATTCATCTTTACGCCTCCTCTGAGTTATCGGAGAAAGCAGACACCAGGCTTTTGCTGGAGGAACCAATCCTGTTAGCGCTTCCCAAAGACCATCCGCTCCTTCGGAAAAAAGAGATTTTCCTGACCGATTTGATTAATGAAGATTTTATATGCCTGAATTCTTCATGGTCTTTACAGAAAATAATTGAAGAACAATGCAGGGCAAAGGGAATCCGGTTATCCCATGCCATCCAGCTTGACAACCCCGATATTTTAAGGCGCATGCTGTGCCGGAATTTAGGAATCGCCTTTATTCCGGAAAAGACCTGGGGCACTGATTTTGCAGAAGGGATGCTTGCCTTGCGCCCGGTAACGGATTTCCCCCTGAAAAGATACGTCTATCTCAGTTGGCGGACAGGATATTTGACCCAGAACGTGCAAAAATGTATCACACTTATTGAGGATTTTTTTGCAAAAACTGTGGATATAAAAAGATAGAAATTTATGGCTGTTTGTGCTATACTGAAAATAGTACAAATTTTCCAATAATAGGAATGTAAAATAGATATATTCAGAAAGGCTGTTATTACGATGAAGGTAAATGAATCTGCAGAAAACTATTTAGAAACCATTCTTGTATTGAGCAAGACACGCCCCGTGGTTCGCTCCGTGGATATTGCAACCGAGCTGGGTTTTAAAAAATCCAGCGTCAGTGTCGCCATGAAAAATCTGCGGGAGAAAAACCAGATAACCGTAACCAGCGAGGGATTTATTTACCTCACCGATTCCGGTCGTGAAATTGCGGAAATGATTTACGAGCGGCACGAAGTGCTGTCCTCATGGTTGGAGCGTTTAGGGGTTGACAAACAGATTGCCGTTGAGGACGCCTGTCGTATCGAGCATGATATCAGCAAGGAAAGTTTTGAGGCTATCAAAAAATTTATTGCTGCCAAGTAGAAATATTGTGGTACAGGCGGTAGTACCCGCCGTCCAATCTTTCTGCCTGTAACTGTATCGCAAAGTTCTGCATTCCCAGTTCTTTCAATGCAGCATTTACATAGCCGTTCCAATAACTGCCGTCGCTGTATACTTTTTCCACAGTAGGCCATAAGGAAGCAGGAATCACGTTGACAAACTGTTGTTGACCGGTTCCCGCTTTTTTCATTTGTTCCAGACAGTCTGCGTAATACTCATCCAAAGTATTCATAACCATATCTGCGGTCAGACCTGCTCTCTCAAGCGAAGAATCCTGTGTTTCATCCTGACTGCCCGTACCATCCCTCTCGGCGACATAGTCCGACCATGTGAGCGGTTTCTGCGGATTGTCGTTAATCAGACTGTCTGAACTCTCTGTCGGCGTTCCGCCGTCAGGATTCACAATTTCCACCGCACCGTTACTCATGTCGTTTCCCGTGCCGTTGTCCGCGCTGCTGTCATCCGTGCAGGCAGGCAGATAAACGGAAAGGCTTGTACGCATATGGGTATTCGCATACTCTCTGTCTGATTTATTGTAGTAATCATAGGTGGACGGGTCCGTATCGTCCCAAGTCACATCCACGTTGTAATATTTTCCGTCAATTTTAATGATATTCCATGCATGATTTTCCCCGGAATAACCGGTGCAGTAATAACAGGGAACACCCAGCTTCATCATAAGGTACTGAAATGCCCTCGCATATCCGGCGCAGACACTTTTTCCGTTCACCATCGCACTGTAGGCACTCTGATTCATGGCCGCAGAGGTGTCGTATTCCACCTGCTGCATCAGGGCGTCATGGACATACTTTTCCTTCTCGGAATCCGTGCCAAGATTGCCGGCACCCGCAAGAATTGCCTGTGCTTCGGAATCAAATTCCGCCTTTGCCGCATCCAGTCTTGTACTCGTCGCATTGTATGCAATGGTGATTTCAATACACTTACCGCTTCTCAGATACTTACAGGAATATCCGCTGTCCAGCCAGAAAAGCTCCGGGTGGTCATTGTACACTGCCTCAAAAGTCTTGGTCGCCTGATCCACGGTTACGTCCATCACCGGTGCAAAAGACGCATTCAGATTCAGTGCATTGGCATAAATCTGCCGGTACAGAGTCTGCAGCGTTCCGTCCAGCATATTGTAATAGGGATACATTTCCCCGTCAAAACTGTATTCCTCACCGATTTCTCCGGGCTGTAATTCCTCCTGAAGAATCTGTGCGTCCTCATCGGCAATCTGCTCACCGTTCTCTGCAATGGGCTGATAACCGTTTCTGCCCTGCACTGCCTCCGGTGATGCCACCTCGTCCTGAGAAGGCGCCACATATCCGGTGTCCTTATTCTGAGGCTTCTGTGAACTCTGCGCAGAGTCGGATTCCGTCGTGCTGTTTGCCGCCACTTTTTCCTTAAGCGTATTCGTCAACGAAGGGTTGAACGCACACACAAGCACAAATGCACACATCAGTATCAATATCACAAGTATTCCGTTTATGACTGCCTTAACAATTTTCAATCTCTGTTCCTCACAGGTTGATGGGATTCTCCATCAGCCATTCTTCCAACGTGTCTAAATTATAATCGGAATGTTCTATCTCTCTGGCATACCGGTACGCCATATTGACAAACTCCTGCTTATCAATATAGTTATCGGCAAGATACCACCTGCACATTACAAATTCACTGACAAATATTACGGAAAAAACACTGAGCGCCGCTTTGCTGTACACGCAATCGTCGTAGACCGCCCCGCAAAAATAGGTAAAGAGGAAAAATACCAGTAAATTCTCCCGCATGTTTTCCCAGATTGCATACTGTTCTGTGCCGGAGGCATATGCTTTTTGAAATTCCTTGCGAATCCGGCTGTAAGTCCCATAATCCCGAAACAGTTCCTTCGCCGCACTCTCCGTTATCTGCTGCCACTCGTCCCGCAGACACATGAGCTTGTCAAATATGGCAAACTGGTGCTGCAGATGTGTAAATCGTGCCTGCTCCCATACCTCACTTTCCGGCACATCGTTCTCCTGTTCTTTCCTTTTCTCAACACGGCACACCAATTCATGCCCTTGTGAGCGTTCCCTCTGTTGTTCCCACTCCTGCTCCGCTTTGGAATTTTCCGCATGAAAAACGTCTCCGCATCCCCCCGCATCCCGCTCATCCTGCATTTTCTGAGCCAGTTCCAGAATCGATGCCATGCGCTCCTCTACTGGCTTTGTCCTGTCCTGCGCTCTTTTCAAAAGTTCCGCTCTCGCCGTTTCCAGCCAATTCATCAGTTCATCGTCAAACTCTTCAAATTCCTCCAGAAACGGGTCCTCTGAATCATCCGTTTCCTCCAAGATGCGCACCGTTTTGTCCTGCTCCAGTATCATCTGCGCCGCCACCGGACAGGACAAAGAAAGCGTCCACTCCCGCACACCTTTAAATTCCTCCACATGGCGGGGATACTGCGCACAGGTTTCACACAGAAAATCCTCTCCGCACTCTATCACCAAATCACATAATTTTTCATCATTCAAAAGACTGCACTTGCCCTTGTATTGAAAAAAACAGCCCTCCATCCAGTCGATTCCGTTGACAAGCCGGTTGCGGAAAGTCCCCTTAATCGCACCGTATTTTTCCAGCGAATCCTCATCGATGGCAATCTGCCATCCGGCGCAGCAGGTATCCGGGCATTGCCCTGCGGCACAGCGGAAGGTATCGTAATACTCCGGTTTTCTATATTGCATGAATTTACTCCTGTTCCGTCAAAAGACCGTCCGCAGAATAGCGGTTTGCGGCGTTCCACAAAATCCATTCCTCATAACCTGCGTCATAAACAGCCTGTATCTGCTGTCTGATTTGTTCTCCGCCGTAGCTGATATGCCCGTCCACCCATGTGGCGGTAAACGCCTGCAGCCATGGTCTGACCACGGCACGCTCCTGCTCCTTGCAAGGCTCCAGCGCCTCCACGGAATCTTTTAGCGCCTCATAGACCGTTCCGTAAGGCTCCGCATCCGGCACATTATATCCGAACACACCGTTTCCATAATGGGAGGGGTACACCATAGGACACAGGACGTCCACCGTTTCTCCCAAAATGCGGTAATCCTGTCCCACGCGTCCGGCGTCCTCGTCATTTCCGATAATGGTTCCAAATACGTCCGCCGTCAGCACAATATCTTTATCGTGCAGTTTTTCCGCCGCATAGGTCAAAAATCCGGTTATGGTTTTTTGCTTGGTGTCGCTCTCCATTGGCACTCCGTAATCGGCGGCATCCGCATCTTTTCCGATGGGGAATCTCACGTAGTCGTACTGGATTTCGTCAAATCCGTCCGCTGCAGCCGCCAGCGCCACCTCCGTGAGATACTCCCAAACCTCTGTCTTACAGGGATTCACCCATGCCAGTCCGTAAGCATCCGTCACAGGCGTTCCGTCCGGTTTCTTTAATGCCAGTTCCGGACGCCCCTGTGCCAGACAAGGGTCTTTAAAACAAATAATTCGGGCAATGGTATACACATTATGCTCTTTTAATTTTGCCATCAGCGCATCCATATCCGTGATATAAGCCGTACAGGCTCCCAGCTCCTGTACAGCTTTTGCATCCATCTGATAGGTAATCTGTCCTTCGTCATTCTTGACGTCGATAACCATCGTATTTAATTCCGTCTCGTCCACCAATGCAAGCAGTTTATCCATTGCCTGACTGCCCGCGGTAGGCCCTGTCACATAGATTCCTTTCACCGGGATGCGGGGGGCCGTGGTTTTCTCCGCGGGGGCTGCCTCCGTTGTAGCATCAGCAGTCTGGGAGACTGCAGCTTCCGCCGCGACGGTGTTTGCTCCCACTGCATTTTTTTCGGATGCAACACTTTCCCCTGTGATTCCCTCTTCGGGAGCACCTTCATCTCCGGTGGTGTCTTTCTCTGAACCGACTGCTGCTACAACCGCACCGATGTCAGACAAAGTCTCTTCCCCGGCTGTAGCATTCCCTGCGGATACGGTTGTTCCCTCTAAAACATTGTCTGTCACCGTACTCATGTTTTTCTGCGACACCCAAAGCCATATCGCCCCTGCGCCCAAAACAGCCGCCACGACAAACACGATTCCGATAATAAACATTTTCTTATGCCTCATATCCTTTATCCATCCTTTTCTGCACTGCATTATAACAAAAAAAGAAGTATCCTGCAATGTTCCCGCAAAGATACTTCCCTTTCATCTACCTGATTATTACTTCCTTTTCCATTTGAGTAACAGCGCCGAGTTGATAATGACAAGCACTGAACCCGCATTATGAACCAGTGCACCCTCCACCGGATTCAGCGTTCCGATAATGGCAAGGGTAATCGCCAGAAAATTAAGCGACATGGAAAAAGTCAGATTCAGCTTAATGGTTGTCATCATCCGTTTGGGCAGAGCTATCAAATGAGGCAGTTCCTTTATCTCATCATCCACTAACGCAATATCACTTCCGATACCGCCCATGGCAATTCCCACCGTTGCCTTTTTCAGTGCCGGGGCGTCATTGATTCCGTCCCCCATCATGCAGACCGATCTGCCAGCCTTTTGACAACTGTCAATGTAATCCAGCTTGTCCTTGGGCAGACATCCGGCATGAACTTCTGAAATCCCCAGACTTTCCGCAATATTTCCCGCAGAATTTTCATTATCTCCCGTAAGCAGCACCGGAGTTACACCAAAGTTCTCCAGCTTTTCTATCATTTCCCGGCTCTCTTCACGAACCGTATCCGATAACACCAGATACCCGATTTGTCTGTGTTCTTCCGCCAGATAAATCACGGTACACCCCTGTCGCAAATAGTTGTCTATCTCACCGTCCGGGGCAACGGAAATTCCATATTCTTCCAACAGCTTTGTATTGCCCGCCAATATCGTTTGTTCTTTGAGGACACCCAGAACACCTCTGCCCGGTATCATTTGAAAATTGCTGACCGCCAGTAAATCGTTCCCCGTCTGCCTATAAGAGGAAATGGTTGCCTTTCCCAACGGATGCTCCGACAACTGTTCCACGGATGCCGCGAACAAATAAACATCGTCATCCGTATACTTCCCGCATATACTCTTTACTGCCACCACCTTAGGAATTCCGTAGGTAAGCGTTCCGGTCTTGTCAAAGGCAATCACTCCCACTTTAGCCAGTCGTTCCAGTGCATCTCCTTCTCTCACAAGAAATCCGTGCTTTGTGGCATTTCCGATAGCCGCCATAATTGCCGTCGGTGTTGCGAGCACCAGCGCGCATGGGCAGAACACAACCAATATGGTGACTGCACGGATAATCTGTCCGGAAAGAATGACTCCGTCCACCGGCACGCCTTCACCGGGAAGCACTCTGAGAATATCTCCCACGCATACCTGACTTGCGGGGATAATCTTCTCTTCCCCCTCCTTCAAAACTCTTGCGGTTTGCGGGGTCAAATGTACCAGTCTTTCTATTCCCGCCCGTGCTTTCGCAACTGTCAAATCCTCCAGCAGGGCTCCTATCTGCATAATAAAAGCAACCTCTCCGGCTGCAAAATCCTTTCCGATACAGACAGAAGCAATCAGAGCCAGCGAAACCAGAACATCCGCCTTAATGTCAAATGCCGTGACAAGACCGATTACCGCCTCTAAAACAATAGGAACACCACACAGAATGATTGCCACCCATGCAATATCAAAGGGTAGCGGCACCACATGAAACAGACTGAAAAGCAATGCCACTCCCGAAATACACAGCAATGCAATATCCTTTTTTGTTCCACCGATTTCCAACAGATGTTCCAGTTTTTCCATCCACTTCTGCATTCTCTTCTGAATCCTTTCCATACCCCTATGGGTATGGATTGTCAACCTGTAAATATATGACATTAGGCGCATAAAAAACAAGAAAAGAGCAGCCGAATTTCTCCGACTGCTCTGCATCATCCTGCTCCTTATTAACCCATATTGGCAAAGCGTTCTACCGCTTTGGTAAAATCCTCAATGGTTTTGTCCGCATCCCCATGCTCAATTCCATCCTTGACACAGTGCTTGATATGTCCCTCCAGCACTACCTGTCCACACTTATGCAGTGCCGACTTTGCTGCATTTATCTGGGACAGAACATCCTCACAGGGAACATCCTCATCCACCTTTCTGTCTATCGCCTGAACCTGCCCGATAATTTTTTTCAGCCTGCGATGCAGGTTATCTGAATCCATACACTGCTTCATCACACTATCCTCCATACCATTAGGGGTATGCGTACATTATACGTTACGGTTCAAATCAATGTCAAGCTGCAAAAACATATTATATGGTTTGACATTTCACAAAATTTGAGGGAGTTTTGCTTTCTTCAACAAAAAATTTACGAAATATTCATCCACCTTTTACTTGTCTGCCATATCCGTAGCTCTTCCTTCTTTTCTTTTTCCCTAGTTTCAATTATGTCATCCATTATTTCTTTATAATCTATAATTTTGAACCCTCTCCCCTTTTACCGGACTTGTTACATCTTTTTAGGTGCCGGAGGTCTATACACAGTTTCTGCTATTTTGGTTCCACTTTCTCATGGACAGTCAGCCTATTTTCTTATCTTTTCCGGTCATTTCATGCTTACCAGCGGTCTATACAGAAAAAGTATGATTTCTTCTCCCCTTTTCCGGTTCAAAAGTGGATACAAAATCATACTTTTTCTGTATAGCTCCAAAACGCTTTCCGATATATGCTATATTCTTTGGAATCTACTGTTAAAGTGGAAACGAATTATGGAATATTTTCCATAGACCCCTCCGCTAGAAAACATTCTATTTCGCAATTTTGATTTCTTCAATTTTTCTTTTCCCATCTGCTACATCTTCCATTTACTACTTTATATTTCACCTTTTCCATCTGCTACTTTACATTTTCCACTTTTCCGCCTGCAGCTTTCTATTTTCACTTTTCCGTCTGCAACTTAACATTTACATTTTACATTTATTACTTTCTATTTACAGCTTCCCACTTCCGCTTTTCCATCTACTGCTTTCCATTTACTTCAACAAAAATTAAGTTTGGCAGTTTAACGGTGGGACTGCTGTCAGCAGCCCCCGCCATTGGGTGCAATGCTTAGCACTCTTCCGGTTTCCGCCGTCACTCTGTGGGAAATGGAAATCACGGTTCTGTCTGTAGAAACACGTTTCAGCGCCTGCAATACCGCTTTTTCCGTCTCAGCATCCAGATTGGCTGTAATCTCATCCAAAAGCAGCAGCTTCGGCTCTGCTACCGCCGCGCGGGCAATGGACAAAAGCTGCCACTGTCCCTGAGAAAACAATTCCGGTGTGCAAATCGTGTCATACCCGTGCTCTAAATTTTCTATCGTTTCCTCCAGTCCGGTCAACGCCGCGGCTGCCTTTACCTGTTCCATGGAAATGTTTTCGTCAAACAAGGTAATCTGGTCTTTCACCGTTCCCGGAACCATGTGAAAAGATTGCTCCACATAACCAAACAGTTTTCTTCTTTCCTCTTTTGGAATGTCCTCTGCCGGAACGCCCTGAATCAGCACCTTGCCGCTCTGCGGCTCATAAAGTCCCAAAAGCAGCTTTAAAATTGTACTTTTTCCTGCCCCGGTGCGCCCGGAAAGTGTCACCTGTTCTCCATTTTGCACCGCAAAACTGAGATGATTCAAAACCGTACGATCCTCATACCCAAACGTAACATTTTGAAACTCCACGAAGGGAGCCGGCGCTGTCTCCTGTCCATTCTCCTTCTCAGGTGCTGTCGCTTTTGGCAGCTTCTGCAGGTCAGATACCGTTGCCTTCTGCTTTTTTTCCAACTCCGGCAGTGCCAGAAATTCATTGATTCGCCGGATTCCCGCAACGGCAGACTGTATGTTCTGGATTTCCATTCCAAGACTTTCCACAGGCGAAAAAATCTGAGAAATATAGTTCATAACCGCAACGGCAGTACCCGCAGTCATTCCGAACAAAGTCAGAACCGTATGGTTTCCGGATGCCGAAAGCAACATCACCACCGCCACAACTACGGCATTCAGTATTAATATCACCGGTGAATACACCGCATCATAAAAGTTTGTTTTTTCCATGGTACGATAACTTTCGCCAATGTATTCGTCATATCTTGTTTCCATGTAATGCTCTTTTCCGAGGCAATGAATGGTTCGGATATTATGCAGGGTTTCCGGAACATGCCCGGAGGCGCGGCTCACGGCAATTCGGTTTTCCAGTTGTGCTGCCAGCATATTTTTCTGCACATGTCTGGTGAACCAGAACAAAAACGGCAAAAGCACCAGAAGTACCAGCGTAAGTCCTCTGTTTTGGAACCAGATAACCACCAGAATACTGATAATTTTACAGGCATCCGCAAACATGCTGATAATGCCGGAGGTAAAAAGATTCTCTACCGTGTCCACATCTCCCACAAACCGGGATACCAGCGCCCCCGGCTCCTGCCGGTTCATGTCATCCGCTGTCAGGCGTACAAATTTTGCCATCAGCCCGCTTCGCAAGGCATGGGTGATTTTTTGTCCCAGCACCGTCAAAAGTCCCTCTCTGGCAGATTCCAAAAATCCCGTCAGCGCCAGCATTCCAAAATAGAGCAGTATAAAAAGAAAGGAAACTGTTTTTCCCTGTGTCAGGGTATCTATGATATTTGCCAGAATAAGCGGCGGCAGTAACGCTGCAAGCACCGCACCGCAAACCGTGCACACAATGCCGAGAGACAGCCATTTATGCTCTCTCAGTGTTTGAAAAATGACCCGTTTCATCCGCTGCACCTCCCTGCTCTTTAAAAAGTTCCGCATACTCCGGAACATCCTTTATCAGTTCCTCGTGGCTCTCCACCACGGCACGTCCCTTGTCCATCCAGATTACCTTGTCCATCTGCGGGAACAGGTACAATCTGTGTGAAATCAAGAGAACAATGCTGTCCGCCGCCAGTGATTTCAAATGTTCAAAAACCTGCTTCTCCGTGCTTCTGTCCAGTGCGGAGAACGGATCATCCAGTATCAGAACCGGCTTCTTATGGCAAAGTGTTCTTGCCAGTGCCAGCCTTTGCGCCTGCCCGCCGGAGAGACGGACACCGCCGTTGCCGACCAACGTATTTATGCCTTTCTCCATGGAGGCAACTTCCCCGTCTAAGCAGACCGCCCTCAGATATTCCCACGCATCCTTTTTTTCTCCCAAAAGGATATTGTTTTCCACACTGTCATTAAACAGCTCCGGATCATGCCCAAGATAGCCTACAATTCCGGTTCTCTCACAAGGCTCCGCCTTCTGCAGCTCTTTTCCGGCAAATACAATATCCCCGTCATAATGATACTCACACAAAAAAGTTTTACCCAGCGTAGATTTTCCGCATGCCACCGGACCCGTAATGCCGATTATCTGACCGGGTGAGGCTGTAAAGGACAAATCCTCAAATATTTTTTTCCCGTCCGGATAAGCAAAACTTAAATGTTTCACTTCCAGTTTATCGGAAGAAGCCGTTTTTTCTTCCACGCTCTCCGCCTCTGCATTTAACAGCGGACGAATCCGTTTCCATGACACCTGAGCCTTGTGAACCGCATTGAACAGCTTTGCGGCACTGGAGGATTTGACCGCCAGTTTGGTAAAACAGGATAAAAATGTGGTAAATGCTGCAATATCCCAATATTTCCAGCCGTTCCCCAGCACATTTCTGCCTCCGAAGTACAAAATCAACAGCACTCCCGCCATGGAAATCACCCGGTAAACAGGCGGCATTGCCGTACTCCAGATATTGGCTTTCACCGCCGCGGTTTCATAATCGGAAAGATTTTTTTCATACGCCTGCTGCCTGCGTTCGTCACAGCCAAACACACGATAGGTAATTCCGTTTGCCGCCCTGTCCATCGTTGCTGCACTCAAAACGCCCGACTGTTCCTTATAAAGCGCCCCTGTCCGCTGGACGAGCACTTTCATCTTCTCCGCCAGCAGATAGGAAATGGGCGGAAATATCATGGAAAGCAGCGCAAGCCGCCAGTCATACCACAACAGCATACCGATATATGCCGCCAAAGCCACACCGGTATCGAAAATCTCTGTAGTGAATTTCCGCATGCCCTCCGCACAGTCGTCCACATCCAGAATTGCCTTTGTCATCACATTTCCGGCACCCTCTTCCTCCAGCTCGGCTTTGCTTTTGCGAACCAGATTCCCATAAAGAATCCGCTTCATACGACGGTTTACATTGTTGGCAAATCGTCTGACATAAAACCGTTTAATATACCGGGATATTTGCACGATTGCAATCACCGCCACATAACAAAGCACCAGTAGAAGCATATCCGGGAATTCCTTTTCGCCACGCAAAACCGAAATCAGGCATCCCGCCATCTGTCCCTCAAACCATGGACCCACCAGGAGTCCAAGATTGTAAAGGAGTCCCGACACTGTTACGGCAAGCAGCACTGCCCATTCTGCCTTAAAATAAGAACCGACCCTATTTGGTCGAAAAGAATTGTCATTCATCTGCCCCGCCTCCTATCTTTTCCTCCACCAGACGTGCCACATCCGGGAAACCCGCCTGTCTCTGCTTTTTGGATTTCCAATATAACGTATCCAAGGTCTTACAGAAGCTGTTTTTTTCTTCCTCCGGCAGTTCGGATAACAGCCATTCATAAAATATGGATTCGATCTGCGCCTTTGAATTTTTCAGGCTTTCTGCCTTATCTGTTGCATATAACAACTGGCTCCGCCCATCCTTTGGATTCGGTTCCCGTATCAGATACCCCTTGCTTTCCAGACTGGCTGCACGTCTTGCCGCAGCACCCTTGTCAATCTTTAAACTTTCCCTTACCTCTGTCTGGGTAATGCCCGGATTGTGCCGCACCAGATGAATAAAATCAAATTCCGCCGTGCCGATTCCATCCTCTTTCATGGTCTGCACGGTAAATTTGTTGAGTTCTCTGGCAATTTTCGTCATCTTTCTTCCGGTTTCGTCCATACCAATCCTCTCCGTTTCTTCTTATATGTACGACACATTTTTCCGCCGCATTATTTCCCGCCTTAGAAAAAATGCCTGCAATAGATGTCCCTGCGATATTTGTACTTACAACGGTTGCACCCGTGACAGTTGCACCCTCTCTAATAGTTGTACCTATTCCCTTTTACCCCACTTCAATTTTTATTCCACCACACTGCTCATACATGAAACGTCAGCGCAGAAATTGCAAAAGCAATCACGCAAGCCATCACTCCCGCCGTCAGTTCCTTTTTGGTGTGACGCTTTAAATACAGAGAAGACCATACCACCAGTGCCCCAAATGCCACGCAGGGAATAATGGTTTCCCAGCCGATAAAACGAATCAGCAGTAAAAGCGGTCCGGTGACACTGCACGCGTGACCGCTGGCACGAAAATGCAGTATTTTATTGCAGACAAGCAGCAATACCACAGATAGAAAATAGGTCATACAGATAAGCCCCAGTGACCACGAAACTTCTGACATTACCGCCCACAGAAATGCAACCGTATAGCTGATAAAATTCAATAAAAAAGCAAGTTCCCGCTGCCCTTCCCGCACCGAATTTCCAAGACTTGGGATGACTTTTTGTAAGGGATACGCCAACACGGGCACCACTCCCAGCAAAAACAATGTGATGATTAACTCCCACACATTATGAAAAATAGTTCCTCTCTGTCCAGCCAGTATGAGTAACAGTGTGGTCACCATCACCGGCGGCACGGAAATAATCCTGATTACCTTTGCAATCTTTTCCTTTTGATTCATTCCCTTTTTTCCTCCCCGAAAAATGCAATGCTTGCCTGTTTGGCAAATCCGTTTTATAATTTTATTGTTACAAATTGTAACATTACAGATTGCCTTTTTCAATCATTCAATCTTAGTTGTGACAAGGCGAACACTTTTGTAACATGGAACGCAAAGCAAAGAGCTCAAGTAATCTTTTCGTCAAGGAGTGCATCGTTTCCGCACTGCTCCGGCTTATCTATGAAAAGCCGTTGACAGCCATCACCATATCTGAATTGTGCAGCCGTGCGGGTGTTTCCCGAATGGCTTTTTATCGAAACTACACCTCCAAGGAGGATATTTTTGCAAAAGAATTAGGGGAATTGTTTGAAAAATATAAACAAGATGATGAACATCTGCCCAAAGCAGGCATCTGCTATGACAAAAAACACATGGTGCATTATTTCAGTTATCTTTACACTTACCGCTTTTTCCGGCTCCCTCTATAATTTCTTTCTCTACTGGTCGGCAGACAATTATTCGGAGACAGCGGAACTGCTGGCTGAAAGACTGGAACATATCTTTCAACCGGCAGTTCCCTGACTGTCACTATGCAAAAAATACCGCCGCCGGAATATTGTTCCGACAACGGTACTTAAAAACTGCTAATATTTTTTTCTTGCTTTCAATTCCTCGTAAAACTGGCGGTAATTGTCATATCGCATTTTCGATATATGACCTTCCTCCACGGCTTCCCGCACTCCGCACACCGGCTCCGCAATATGGGAACAGCCTCCGAACCGGCAATATTTTTCATATTCCGCAAATTCCGGATAAAAGGAAGCCAAATCCTCTTTTTCCAAATCAAACAGTCCGAGGGAGCTGAATCCCGGCGTATCCAGAATATAGGAATCCTCGCCGAGCGCTATCAGTTCCGTGTGTCTGGTGGTGTGCCGTCCTCTTTCAATCTTTTCACTGATGCGTCCGGTTTCCATAACTACACCGGATTGCAGACAGTTCACTAAAGACGATTTGCCGACACCGCTCGGTCCGGCAACCGTGGTCGTTTTCCCGGACAGCAGTTCTTTCAGCTTGTCAATGCCCTGCTGCTCTTTTGCGCTCACCCGCAGCGTCCGGTAACCGCAGCGTGCGTAGATTTCCTCGTAGGTCTGCCCGTCATCCTCATCATCCATATCCTGTTTATTAAAACAGATAATGCACGGAATGTCCTGCTGCTGCATCATAATAAGGAAACGGTCCAAAAGGTTAAAATTGGGCTGCGGCTTCACAATGGAAAAAATCACCACTGCCTGATCCACATTTGCCACCGCAGGACGTATCAGTTCGCTGTGCCTCGGCAGCAGTTCCCTAATATTTCCCAGTTTTTTCTCCTCATCAATCATGTCCAGAACCACATTATCCCCGACCAACGGTTTTCTGTTGTCCTTGCGAAATACACCCTTTGCCTTGCACTCATAAACGCATCCGGTGCCCGGCGTGCCTGCTTTTCCGTCAGGCTCACCGCTCACATGCACATAATAGAATCCTGCAATCCCTTTGATTATCTTCCCCTGCATCTTCCCTACATCCGTATCTGGTTTTATTCTTGTACAAAATCAATTCTTCGCGTAAAGGAACGGCTTTCCGTTGTTCCCGGTGTATTCACGGTCTCTCCGGTCTCCGGATCCGTGGTGGTAGAACCGCCCGTCGTGACGGAATAAGTCATGGTAATGGTTCCGCCGGCAGAAGTCAGCCCGTAATAATTTGCCGCCTGAGGGAAACTGCTCGTCTTGGTATCCAAAAGCGTTTTTCCGTCATCCGTTACCAGCGTAATATTGACTTCCGTGCCTGCCACATAGTCCGGTGCCTCGGTAGTGGTCGGTGCCGTGATATTGGTATTACACTTATAGGTAACCGCCTCCGCTCCCTGACTTACCTTAATGTCAATGGAAGTTCCTGGATCCACATAAGAACCGTGGGAATAACTCTGATAGCATATCTGTCCTTCCGGCACATCCGAGCTGAACACATAGGACACACTGCCAATCTGCAGTCCCAGTTCCACCGCTTCCACCGTACCGTCCTGCTCCGTCAGTCCAATCAGATTGGGAACCCTTACCTTCTGCTCCTCTTTTCCGAGGCTGACGGTCACGGTAATCACACTGCCCTTCGGTGCCTTAGTTCCGCTGACCGGCATCTGGGACATGACAATTCCTGCACCAATGGTATCGGAATAAGCCTCTGTCTTATTGGTAAGGAAGCCTCTCTCGGTCAGTCTGTTGTTTGCCTCCTCATAGGTGACTCCGGAAACCTCCGGCACTTCCACACCCTGAGTACCCGCACTTACTTTCAAAGTTACCGTGCTGCCTGCCCGCACCTCTGTGCCCGGCTCCACGCCGCACTCCATAACAACACCTTCGTCGATGGAATCAGACTCTTCATAAGTAATGTCTGCAACCAGTTCCACCGCTTCCAGTGATTTTTTCGCATCTTCTACATTGATTCCCTTTACATCCGGCATTTTCACATAATCCGGTGTTTCTCCGGAAGTGATTTCCTCGGAAGACTGAATAGGACTCGTCTGATCCTCCGAATCTCCGAATCCGCCAAACACTTTCATGGCAAGTACGATTATGATAACACATATAATAATTCCCGCAATCACGGCAAGAATGGTTGTCACTCTCTCCATCTTAGGATTATAGTCGTAATCATCCTCCTCGTCCGCATCCCCTTCATAATACTCCTCCGTATCGGAGCGAAGGCGCATGCCGTCGTCATGGGAATCATAAACCCGATTCTCCGGATAGGAGGAAGAGCGGCGTTTAATCTGCGCCATATCCCCGTCCGAAATCATCCGGGTGCTGCCCTCCATGTCAGGGTCCTTCTGTACCACAAAATCCTCATCGGGATTAATCAGGGACTGTTTTAAATCCGCAATCAGTTCCTGCATATTCTGGTATCTTCTGTCAGGAGATTTCTGACAGCATTTCAGAACGATACTTTCCACGGAAGCAGGTATCTCCGGCACAAATTCCTTCGGAGAGGGCATCTCTTCCTGTATATGTTTAATGGCAATCGCCACGGTTGTCTCCCCGTTAAAAGGAACACGTCCGGTCAGCATCTCAAACATGGTGATTCCTAAAGAATAAATATCGCTCTTCTCATCACTGTAGCCGCCCCTTGCCTGCTCCGGGGATGTATAGTGCACCGAACCCATGACATTGGAGGTAATGGTGTTGCTGGTGGCTGCCTTGGCAATTCCGAAATCCGTAACCTTTACCTTGCCGTCCTTGGAGATAATGATATTCTGGGGCTTGATGTCCCGGTGAATAATATGATTATTGTGTGCAGCCTCAATTCCCATGCTCACCTGAATGGCTATGCTGACTGCCTCTTTATAGGATAATCTGGCTTTTTTCTCAATGTACTTTTTGAGGGTAATCCCCTCAACCAGTTCCATGACAATATAATAGATTCCGTTTTCCTCCCCGACATCATACACGTTCACAATGTTAGGGTGCATAAGACCTGCTGCCGCCTGTGCTTCAATCCGGAATTTGGACACAAAATTAGCGTTTTCGCTGAACTCCTGCTTCAATACCTTGATTGCCACATAACGATTCAATTTATGACATTTGGCTTTATAAACATCTGACATACCGCCGGTTCCGATTTTTTCCAGAATCTCATAACGGTCACCAATCATCATTCCTATTTTAACCATACTGTTTCTCCATTCTAACTTGCCTTACCATTCACACTACTCAGCATTTTATGCGAGAGGCTCTATCAAAATCACGCTGATATTATCTCTGCCGCCATTTTCGTTGGCAGCTTTCACCAGCTCCTGCGCCTTCTCCACAAGGTCTCTCGCTCCGCTTACAATCATGCGAATTTCCTCATCTTCCAGCATATTGGTCAACCCGTCCGTACACATCAGCACAATATCGCCTTCCTCTAACTCAACAGTGAAAAAGTCGGGTTCAACGGTATCGTTGGCGCCCACCGCCCTCGTAATAATGTTTTTGTCCGGGTGGTTTCTCGCCTCGTCTCTGCCAAGTCCTCCCATTCGCACCATTTCCTCCACAAGCGAATGGTCTCTGGTAATCTGGCGTATCTCTTTATTTACCACATAAAGGCGGCTGTCTCCCACATTTGCGACCTGAAGGTATTTTCCCAAGCAGGTAGCTGCCACCACCGTGGTTCCCATTCCGTCCAGTTCCGGTCTTTCCCCGGCTTTTTGGCGGACACGCTCATTTGCCGTTTCAATGGCCTTTCCCAATATGCGAACCGGATTTTTTTCAAAAAAATTCTCTATCTCTTCCACCATGGTCTCCACTGTCAGCTTGGAGGCATAGTCTCCCGCATTGTGGCCTCCCATTCCGTCCGCCACAATAAAAACATTGGGCAGATTGCCGATGGGATTCTCTTCGGTGTAAACGAAATCCTGATTTACTTTTCTTTTCCTGCCAATATCTGTAATGGAAAAAGTCTTAAGCACGCTCCTCTTCCCCCTTAAATCTACGGCGCAACTGACCGCAAGCTCCGTCAATGTCCCGTCCCATTTCCCTTCTAATAGTAACATTTATTCTGTTAGTTCTTACATTGCCCATAAATTCTACACTCTTTTCTAAAATGCGTCTTACCATGCGTCTTGCCAAACAAGAACCAGCACTTACTACAACATATATTTAATGCTCATATCATAGATGATATATTACCACAGCATGAAAAAAAGAACAAGCCACAGCTTGTCCTTTTAATTTTATGTTATTCTTCATAAAATATTCCAGTATATTCCCATAACAATTTAGGACTCACATAAAAATCGTATTGTGAAGATTCTTTTTCTTCATAGTTGTTATCTAAAATCGTCTTTTTAAATGCTACGCCAATTGGCAATATACCTCTAACTATTCCTTGTCTAATAAACTGTTGATCTTTCCCCATAAGTCTTGCAACTTCTTTTATAGGAACATTTTTACCACTAAATTGTGGTAATGTATAATATATTTTATTGTTAAATTTATTATTTTCTTCCTGTACTTCCAAGTCCACCATTTCTAACTCCTTCCGTATTATCATCATATGTAAGTCCAAAAGGTAAGAAAATACCTTGAACAAAATTATCTCCCTCATTAAGTTCAATATCTTTATTTTCATTTGAGTCATTGGTGAATTTGACAAAAATATGTCCTTCGTTATCAGAACAATAATAATCACTGTCAATTATTCCAACTGTATTATTAAGTTGCATTCTATACTTAAAACCAAGACTACTTCTAGGGAAGGTTTGGAGTACCCAACCATCTTCAATATAGCATCTAATGCCAGTAGGAATTTTAATTGTATCTCTTGGTTCTAAATATACTCTTCTAGGACACATAAAGTCATATCCTGCACTACCTCTAGTTGCCCTCTTCGGAAGAATAATTTTATCATATATATCCTTAATAGTTGTTTCATTGGCGTCCTTGAATGTATCAATCCAATCTTTTTTAAATTGTTCGTATGACACCTTTTCAAATCGTGCGATTTTGTTCATTGTTTTTTTCTCCTTGTTGTATGTTTTTCTGTAAAAAATTAAGATATTCATTCCATTTACCAATTGAGTGAATATATTCTTTACCTTTTAACCTTTTAAGTTTCATATCTGCTTTTATATTCTCTATTGGATTCTTTTTTGTGACTAAAGATTTGATAAAATTATTTGTCATTATTCCTATACTTAATCGTTTGTCTTCGGGCACATTTTCAATGATAGTCTTATATATAGACAAATCTTCATCTGCTATCTTATAGTCTTTATTTTTAGGCAAATTTTTTGAACTGAATGGGCTTATATTTGATCCATTTGTTCTAGGTTTGAGTAATGGAATAATTACATCTGAGTTGGAATATTTGAATTGAAAAAGGATTTCTTCGTCTGTCTCTTCAATATTAAATATGAGAGATGGATTAATTTCTTGTATTGACTTAATAATATTATGACCTCGACCGATAGACGGAATATATGCTTGAAGTGTTGTGCCGCCTATATGAAATATTTTGACATGGTTTAGGCAAGGAATATAACAGTCAATATCTTCATATGTACCGTTTAACTTTCTAGGAAAGTCATTTGTGTTCTTATCATATTCGCATAGGATACGATATTGTCCTTTAAATTTGTCTATTAGATAACTCGTTGTATATCACCTACTTTCTTATTCTAAATTCATTTTCAGCAATAACTCGATTCTTTCCGTTTTGTTTCAGCTTCCTCTTGAGTAAAAAATACTGTCTTGCCAAAATCATCTGGTTTACAATGAAATGTATATTTTTCACAATCGTTTCTCCTGTGATATTGATTCCGCTCTCTGCAATAAATATGTATTCAATTTTTATCGCAACAATCTTATTTAGTGTTGGATTCGGTTGATAAACTATATCTCCGACTTTGCACGGTAATAATAGTCCCTGTTCCTCTCATCAATATTTTTTACCGGGTGAACATTCCATGGATAACCATCGCATTTATCTTTCCAATCTTTTTCAGTTAATCTATTCATTATTTTTTATCTCCTATTATTCACAATACAAAATCACCTTATTTTGAGATAGAGATTGTTGAACCGAAATGACTCTCTGATTATCTGAACCTTTCCACTTAGCTGCAAGGTTGCGTTGAGAATCTACATATCTACCATCTACAACCACATCACACAATTCGATAATTTGATGTCGTTTTGTATATATTTCATAAACATCTTTTCTTAAGTTTAATTTTAATGGAATAATCCCATTGTATAAATCATATTTAGTAAGTTCACTCCATTCAAAGCCTGTATATAGCCAAATTGTTTTATCACGGGAAAAAATACGGATTTCTTTGGAATTTTCATCTTCTAAAACCCTTGATTTTCCTATGTTTTCTGAATTGGTATTTTGAGAAATTGGATATTTTTCTCGAATTTCCTTGATTAAAGACAAAACATCATCCAAATTTTGTTCTGCAAGTGGTTCACCACCTAATATAGAAATTCGTCTGATATATGGTCTATCAATCAATTCCATAAATTTATTTTTTGTTTCTTCTGTCCACTCTTTCCCACCATTAAAATCCCATGTTTCAGAATTGAAGCAGTTTTTACAGTGTGGATTTCTGTCACATCCTTGAACAAACAGGGCGACTCCAATATTCGCCCCGTTGCTAATATCAAGGTTACGTATACTCGCATACCTCATATTTAATCCTCCGTATATTCCATGTCGTCCAAATGATAAACACGATCATGGATATCACCATATCTACCCTGATTACCACCATTTTTTGCAGTACCAATATAACCACAAACTCTAAATGCTATATCCATTGTTGTATTGTCGGTATTCCCACAGTTAGGACATTCCCATTTAAGTCTATTGTTTTCATCTGATACAAGAGGAATATCACCATCAAAGCCACATTTTTCACAATAACAACTCTTTGTGTTAATCTCTGCATACATGATGTTGTTGTAAATAAACTTAATGACTTCTAATATAGCAGGAATATTATGACTCATATTTGGTACTTCGATATATGAAATTGCTCCTCCTGGACTTAATTTCTGAAATTTTGATTCGATTCTTAACTTTTCAAATGCCGTAATATGTTCAAAGACAGGAATATGATATGAATTAGTAATATAATTTCTATCAAAACCATCTAATTTTTTAAAGATATCGCTACCGAAACGAGATTTTAAGCACTTTGCAAATTTGTAAGTTGTGCTTTCCAGCGGTGTTCCGTACAAACTATAGTCAATGTTTTCAGCTTGTTTCCACTGATTGCATTTATCATTTAACGCCTGCATAACCTTTAATCCAAATTCTTCGCCAATCCCTTCATCAGAATGAGAATGACCAGTCATAAATTTTACACATTCATATAAACCAGCATAACCAAGCGAGATTGTAGAATAACCATCATAAAGAAGTCTGTCGATTTTCTCATGTTTCTTTAATCTAGCATATGCTCCATGTTGCCATAAAATAGGTGCTACATCAGAAGATGTACCAAGTAATCTCTCGTGTCTTGCCCTAAGTGCTTTATGACACAACTCAGTTCTTTCCTCAAAGATTTCCCAAAACTTATCAAAATCTCCGTCAGATGAGAAAGCAATATCTGGAAGAGAAATTGTTACGACACCTTGATTAAATCGTCCATAATATTTGTGTTTGTTTGGATCAAAGTTCTTTGCGTTTGCAATATTTCCTACTTTATCTGTAAATCTGTCAACGG
>ERZ857629.254-NODE-254-length-81181-cov-8.662315_pt1 | contig 81181 bp, 73 predicted proteins | sample MGYA00519700_ERZ857629 | MGnify/ENA primary metagenome ERZ857629 (study PRJEB31778, sample SAMEA3449351) | human gut metagenome | biome: human gut; feature: human-associated habitat; material: faeces | place: United Kingdom | collected 2010/2012 ... | reverse complement strand
AAAAAATAAATAAAAAAATAAATAAAATAAAAAATGAAGAAATAAAAAAAGAATATAAAGCAAGTTTAAATATTTTAACAGATGTTCTAGATGAGATAGTAACATTTTTTAAAGATGAAAAAATCACAATACAAAAATATAAAGAAATATTAAAAATAGGATTAAAAAATAAAGAGTTTGGAAAAATTCCACAAAATATAGACCAAGTAATTTTAGGCGATATAGATAGAACTAGAAGCCATAAGGTAAAAGCAGTATTTATATTACGGAATGAATGATGGAGTGTTCCCAAGTATAAATAAAAATGAAGGTTTTTTTAATGATAAAGATAGAGAAATATTAAAAGAAAATAACCTAGAAATTGCAAAAGGAACAATAGATAATTTATATGAAGATCAATTTAATATTTACAAAGCATTAACAACAGCAGAAGAAAAATTATATTTATCATATACATCAACGGGTAAAGATGGAAGTACATTAAGACCTTCAATAATAATTACAAAAATAAAAAAAATATTTCCAGAAATCAAAGAAGAAAGCGATATAATAAATAAACAATCTATAATTACCAATCAAAGTGCAACATTTGAAGAATTATTAAAAAATATAAGAAAATTAAAAAATGGAGAGAAAATAGAAGATATTTGGATAGATGTTTATAACTGGTACAATAAAAACGAATTTTGGAAAATAAAATTAGAATATAGTAAAGAAGGGCTAAATTATACAAATGTTCCAGAAACAATAACAAAAGAAAATATAGAAAAATTATATGGAGACACCCTAAAAACAAGCATATCAAGGCTAGAGCAATATAGAAAATGTCCATTTTCATTCCATTTAAAATATGGGTTGAAAATTAATGAAGAAGAAACATATGAAATAAGTCCACTAGATACTGGTTCGTTTATGCATGATGTAATAGATACATTTTTTCAAGAAATAGATAGTTTAGAAATTTCAGAGGAAGAATTAGAAAAAATAGTTGAAGAAATAATTAATGAAAAATTAAAATTAGAAAAAAATTATAAATTCACAAATACAGCAAAATTTATAATATTAACAAATAAACTAAAAAAGGCAATTAAAGAATCTATAAAATATATTGTATATCAAATGAAAAATAGTGATTTTACACTTGCAGGACATGAATTAGAATTTAACAAAAAAGATGGCAATATAGAAATATACGGAAAAATAGACAGGCTAGATATTGGGAAAAATGAAGATGGAGAATACATAAGAATAATAGATTATAAATCATCAGGAAAAAAAGTGGACTTAAATGAAATGATGGCAGGAACGCAAATACAGCTTATGACATATATTGATGCAATTGCAGAAGAACAAAATAAACAACCAGCAGGAATTTTCTATTTTGGACTTGTTGAACAAATAGTAAATCAAAGTCAAAATTTAAGTGATGAAGAAATTGAAAAACAAATAAAAAAACAATTTAAAATGAATGGAATAATTCTAGCAGATGTTAAAGTTGTAAAAATGATGGACAAAAGCCTAGAAAGTGGCTATTCAGACATAGTACCAGTTTATATAGATAAAAACGGAGAAGTAAGCAAGGGCAATTCAAGTGCTGTTACAAAAGAAGAATTTAGCAATTTACAAAAAACAATAAGAAAAATCATAAAGAAAATAGCCAATGAAATATTATCAGGAAAAATTGATATAAAACCAATGTATAATAAATCAGAAAAAAAATCAAGCTGTGAATATTGTGCATATAAATCAATTTGTGCATTTAATTCAAAAATAAATAGTTATGAATATTTGCAGAAAAAATCAAAAGAATTAATATTAGAAGAAATAAAAGGAGAGAATTAATATGGAAACAATAGGTTTTTATGCAGGCTCATTTGACCCATTTACAAATGGTCACATGCAAATTGTAAAAAAAGCTTCAAAGTGTTTTAGCAAAATAATTATTGGAATAGCCAAAAATAGTGAAAAGGTAATTAGAATTGATAAGGAAAAAATGAAGGAAGCAATAGAAAAAACAATTAGAGAGCAAAACTTAGAAAATGTTTATGTTGTGCTTTATGATGGATTAACTGTTGCAGAGGCGCAAAAACAAGGAGCAACAATTTTAATTAGAGGCTTAAGAAATGGAACAGATTATCAATATGAAGAAACAATTGCTGAAGTAAATACAAAACTTTCAGGGCTAGATACATGCTACTTTAGAGCAGGCGAGTTACGGATACCTTTCTTCAAGCATGGTTATGGAACTTTATGAAAATGGAGTAGATGTTTCACGCTTTGTGCCAAAAGCTGTATATGAAATTCTAAAAAATAAGGAGTAAAAATGGTAATAGGAATTACAGGAAATTCAGGAACAGGAAAAAGTGAAATTGCAAAATTATTAGCAAAAAAAATTAACGCCGAAATTATAAATGCCGATTTAGTTGCAAAAAAACTTTCTGAACCTGGGAATATTTATAATGAAAAAATTATTGAATTATTTGGCGAAGAAATATTAGAGAATAAAAAAATAAATAGAAAAAAATTAGCAGAAATAGTTTATAATAATTCTCAAAAAAGAGAACTATTAAATAATCTTACATATATATATGTAGGAAATGAAATAAAGCATATGGTAAAATTAACCAAAAAACAAAATGTAATAATAGATGTACCACTTCTTTTCGAAAGTGGACTAGATAAAATTTGTGACTTTACAATTGCTGTTTTGGCAGATGAAAAAACAAAAGTAGAAAGAATTTGCAAAAGAGATGGAATAGACGAAAGTGTTGCAAAAGAAAGACTTGCAATTCAGCCTGAAATTGAATATTATAGAAATCATGCAGATTATTTAATGGGAAATAATGGAAATTTAAATGAAATAAATTTGGAGGAAATATGTACGAAAATTGGGAAGAATTAGAAGAAGCATGTAAAAATTGTAATAAGTGCAAGTTGTGTACAAATAGAAAAAATGTTGTAATAGGAGTAGGAAGCAAAAATGCAAAAATAATGTTCATAGGAGAAGGCCCAGGTGCAGATGAAGATGAGCAAGGCATTCCTTTTGTTGGAAAAGCACGGACAACTTATGAACAAAGCTTTTGCTGGTATTGGCATAAATAGAGATGATGTATATATTGCCAATATTGTAAAATGCAGACCACCACAAAATAGAAACCCTGAAAAGGACGAGGCAGATGCATGTAAAGAATATATAGATTCACAAATAAAACTTGTAAACCCGGAAGTAATAGTTCTATTGCGGAAGTGTAGCATTGAAAAACATTCTTGGGGAAAGTTATGGTATAACAGCAAGCAGGGGAAAATGGTTTGAAAAAGACGGAATAAAAATTCTCCCAACATTTCATCCAGCGGCATTACTAAGAGATGAGGCAAAAAAAATAAACTTCTGGCAAGATTTGAAATTATTAAAGAAAATGATATGATAAATAAAAGTTTCAAAATACTTAAAAAAATCTTAAAAATTTTCTTAAAAAGTCTTGTTTTTATTAGAATGTACTGATATAATCTAGTCAGTCTAAAAAAGACGAATTTTATTTTGAAAGGAGTTTTTGATATGAAAAAACTTACTATTGTAGCATTAGTAGTCGTACTTGTAGTGTCATGCCTAGTTTTTACAGGATGTGGTAAAAAAGAAGATAAGAAAAATGATCAATATGAAATCGCACTTGTAACTGACGTAGGAAATATCGATGACAAATCTTTTAATCAAGGAACTTGGGAGGGTGTAGAAGCTTATGCAAAAGAGCATAATATCTCTTATAACTACTACAAACCATCTGAAGATTCAACAGCAGCTCGTGTTGAAACAATGAAAACAGCTATTGAAACAGGAGCAAAAGTTGTTGTTTGCCCAGGATACTTATTTGAAGAAGCAGTATATCAAATGCAAACACAATATCCAGAAGTTCAATTCTTATTAATTGATGGTGAACCACATGATGCAAACTATACATACAAAACAGAGAAAAACGTTCACTGTATATTATTCCAAGAAGAACAATCAGGATACTTTGCAGGATATGCAGCAGTTATGGATGGATACAGAAAACTAGGATTCCTAGGTGGTATGGATGTTGATGCAGTTATCCGTTATGGATATGGTTTCGTTCAAGGTGCAAATGATGCAGCTAAGAAATTAGGTGTTGAAGATGATGTAACAATTAAATATTGGTACTCAGGATCATTCTCTGCAAATGACGAAATTAAAACAAAAATGGAAGCTTGGTATAGCGAAGGAACAGAAGTAGTATTCTCTTGTGGTGGAGGAATTTACTTATCAGCAGTTAGTGCAGCAGAAGCAGCAAACGGAAAAGTTATTGGTGTTGACGTTGACCAATCAGCTGAATCTAAAGTAATAATAACATCTGCAATGAAAGAACTTAAAAATTCTGTTATATTAGCTTTAGGAGAGCTTTACAGTTCATCTGATAAAAAATGGACAGACAACCTAGCTGGAAAGACATCTAAATTAGGTGCAAAAGATAATTGTGTTGGATTACCAACAGCAACAGAATCTTGGAGATTAACAAAATTTACAGTAGAAGATTACAAAAAACTATTTGACGATGTTAAAGCTGGAACTGTATCAATAAGCAAAGATACAAAAACAGCACCAAAAACATCTATCAAAGTTGATTATCAAAACTAATTTTAATAAAAACGGCTAGAGGCTGGGCAGAATATATGCCTGGCCTCTTAACATAAGAGAGGGAAAAATGGAAAGCAAAGAAAAATATGTAATTGAAATGTTAAATATAACAAAGGAATTCCCAGGTATAAAAGCAAATGACAATGTAACACTTCAAGTAAAAAAAGGAGAAATACATGCTTTGCTAGGAGAAAATGGAGCAGGAAAATCTACATTAATGAGTGTTCTGTTTGGCTTATACCAACCAGAGGAGGGAATTATAAAAAAAGATGGAAAAGAAATAAAAATAAATTCTCCAAATGATGCAAATGCATTAAATATAGGAATGGTACACCAACACTTTAAACTTGTAGAATGCTTCACTGTTCTAGACAACATTATTCTTGGGGTTGAACCAAATAAATTTGGCTTCCTAAAAAAAGACGAAGCAAGAAAAAAAGTAATGGAGTTAAGTGAAAAATATAAATTAAAAGTTGACCCAGATGCTTTAATATCAGATATAAGCGTAGGAATGCAACAAAGAGTTGAAATTCTAAAAATGCTATATAGAGATAATGAAATCCTAATATTTGATGAGCCAACTGCAGTTTTAACACCACAAGAAATAGACGAATTAATGAATATTATGAGAGATTTTACAAAAGAAGGAAAATCTATAATATTCATAACACACAAACTAAACGAAATAATGGCAGTTGCAGATAGATGTACAGTTTTAAGAAAAGGTAAAGGAATAGGAACAGTAGAAATTAAAAATACAACCAAAGAAGAACTATCAAAAATGATGGTTGGAAGGGATGTAAAATTTACTGTAGATAAAGAAGATAGAATTCCAGGAAAAGTTATTCTAAATGTTGAACATCTTACTGTGCCATCAAAGGTACACAAAAACAATGCAGTAAAAAATGTATCATTCAAAGTAAAAAAAGGTGAAATAGTATGTATTGCGGGAATTGATGGAAATGGTCAAACGGAACTAGTATCTGCAATTACAGGACTTCAAAAACCAACATTAGGAAAAGTAGAATTCTTAGGGCATGATATAACAAAAGCCAAAATAAGAACAAGGTCAAAATTTGGAATGAGCCATATTCCAGAAGATAGACACAAACATGGTTTAATTCTAGATTATACATTAGAAGAAAACTTAATTCTTCAAAAGTACTGGGAACCAGAGTTCCAAAAAGCAGGGTTCATAAAGAAAAAAGCAGTAAGAGGATATGCTGAAAAACTAATAAAAAAATATGATATTCGTTCAGGAGAAGGACCAGTTTCAATAGTTAGAGGAATGTCTGGAGGTAACCAACAAAAAGCAATAGTCGCAAGGGAAATAGATAAAGACCCAGAACTGCTAGTTGCTGTACAACCAACAAGAGGGCTAGATGTTGGAGCAATCGAATACATTCATGAACAATTAGTTGAGCAAAGAGATAAAGGAAAAGCTGTGCTTTTAGTATCACTAGAACTTGATGAAGTAATGAACTTAGCAGATAGAATACTTGTAATATACGAGGGCGAAATAGTTGGAGAACTAAACCCAAAAACAACTACACTTAGTGAACTTGGCCTATATATGGCAGGAGCAAATAAAAACAAAGGTAAGGGGGCTAAGAAAGATGAAAATAAATAAAAAAGCATTATTTGGAATAATGGCATCACTTGTTTCAATACTAGTAGGATTATTATTAGGTCTTATATTACTATTTGTTTTTGATAGCTCAAGAGCATTAGTAGGTTTTGAAGCACTTGTTACAACAGGAATATCTACAACAGATAAACTTGCAAAAGTGCTATATCAAGCAGCACCATTAATATTAACAGGTCTTTCAGTAGCATTTGCATTTAAAACAGGACTATTTAACATTGGAGCACCAGGACAATATACAATAGGAATGTTCTGTGCCTTATTTGCAGCAATAGTACTTGGGACACCATGGTATGTTTCACTACTATTTGCAATGATTGGAGGAGCTTTATGGGGAGTTTTACCAGGACTTTTCAAAGCACACTTTAATGTAAATGAAGTTATAACATGTATAATGCTTAACTGGACAGGACTATTTTTAGTAAATTTATTAATAAAAAATATCCCACAAATGATTCAAAATTATTGGGCTGGTGGAATAACAAATAGAACAGCAAACCTTGCTTTAGTTGGTAGTTCTTATGGAGTTCAAACAACAATACCAAAAGCTGGACTAGACGTACTATTTGGTGGTTCTTCATATATGAATATAAGCATATTTTTAGCAATATTAGTTGCAATAATTGCACATATAGTTTTAAATAAAACAACTTTTGGTTATGAATTAAAAGCTTGCGGATTTAACAAAAACGCAAGTACATATGCAGGAATAAACGCAAAAAGAAACATAGTACTTTCAATGGTTATTGCAGGTGCAATATCAGGTTTAGCTGGTGGAATTTATTATTTAAGTGGAACAGCAGAATATGTTATAGAAAAAAATCTATTAGCAATGGGCTTTAATGGAATACCAGTAGCGCTACTTGCATCATCAAACCCAATTGGAGTAATATTTAGTAGTTTATTTATATCATACATACAAGTTGGAGGAGAGGCACTTCAAAGATACCAATTTAGTAGTGAGATAATAAATATAATAATCTCAGCAATAATTTACTTAAGTGCATTTGCATTCTTAATTAAGTTATTTATAGAAAAAATATTCACAAAAAAGAAAAGAGAAGAAGAAAAAATCTTAGAAAAAAATGAAGGGGAGGTGCAAAGCTAATGTCAATAGAAATGCTTGGAGATATATTAGGATCAACAGTAATATTTGCAATTCCCTTGATGCTTGTAGCATTAGGAGGAATGTTTTCAGAAAGAAGTGGAGTAATAAACATAGCATTAGAAGGAATTATGATAATAGGAGCGTTAGCTCGGATGCTTATTACTTAGAACTTTCAATATGAACGGCTTTGGACCAGCACACCCAATACTTGCAATGTTTATAACAATCGGTCTATCAGCATTAGCAGGAGCAGTTTTCTCATTACTACTTGCTTTTGCCGCAATTAATTTAAAAGCAGACCAAACAATAGGTGGAACAGCATTAAATATGCTAGCACCAGCATTTGCAGTTGTGTTATCATGGGCAATACAAGGACAAGGAAACACAACAATAAATATTCCAACATGGATAAGAATGTCTGAATCAACATTTGGCTTAGCCGAGGGCACAGGTTTTTGGCATAATGTGATATTTAAAAGTTTATATTTAACAACACCAATTGCTATAATATTATTAATACTATCAATTATAATACTATATAAAACAAAATTTGGTTTACGTTTACGCTCATGTGGTGAACACCCACAAGCGGCAGCATCTGTTGGAATTAATGTATATAAAATGAGATATGCAGGAGTTATAATATCAGGAATATTAGGTGGAATTGGAGGTTTAGCATATACAATAGCTGCAGGAGCAGGGTTCCAATCAGCAGTCGCAGGATATGGTTTCTTAGCACTAGCAGTTATGATATTTGGTAACTGGAAACCACTTAGCATATTCTTTGCATCAATGTTCTTTGCTTTCTTCAAAATCTTAGGAAACTACAGTAGTTCCCTAGCATTCTTACCAAAGTTTGAAAACGTAAAAGATGCAAACTACATTTACTTAATGATACCTTATATAGTAACATTAATAGTACTTGTATTAACATCAAAGAAATCAGCTGCGCCAAAGGCAGAGGGAATTCCATATGATAAAGGACAAAGATAAAAAAATAACCCTAAGTAGAGTTTAAGCTCTACTTAGGGTTTATTATTATTCAGCTTCTTTTAAAGTAATTGTAAAAGTTTTTAACTCAGATTTTCTATAAAGTTTAATTTCAATTTTATCTCCAATGTTTTTAGTATTTTTTATTGCATTTAATTCATCCATAGTTGAAACATCTTTGCCATCAAAAGAAACTATAACATCTCCAGCCATAATTCCAGCATCTTCAGCACCACTACCGGAAACCACGCTATCTACATAAATGCCCTTAGTTAAGCCATTTCTAATTGCTGTTGCTTCATCTAAATCAATTCCAGAAATACCAACAAATGGTCTTGAAATTTTACCTTTCTCAATTAGCTCTTTATAAATTGGAACAGTGTCATTTACTGGGATTGCAAAGCTTACACCTTCAATACCGTCTCCGGCAAGTTTTAATGTTGTAATACCAATAACCTCTCCTTTGCTGTTAACTAAAGCACCACCACTGTTACCAGAGTTAATTGCGCAGTCTGCTTGAATAACATTATAAGTTGTGTTTTCAACTGTCATCTCTCTATTTAAAGCACTAATAATACCTGCAGTAACAGAGTAATCCAACTCATAAGGGTTACCAATTGCTAAAACAAACTCTCCAATTTGAACAGAAGAAGAATCTCCAAGTTCTGCAGGAGTAAGTCCTGTTTTATCAATTTTCAAAACGGCTAAATCAGTTTGGCTATCTGTACCAATAATTTCAGCACTATACTCAGTATCGTCTCCATATATTTTTACTTTTATAGATTTAGCATCTGAAACTTGATAAAATGAAGAAGAATCTGCAGAGCTTATAACATGGTTGTTTGTAAGGATGTAACCATCTTCACTAAGAATAACACCAGAACCAGAACCAGCAACAGCTTTTTTCATTCCCATATAATTAACATCATATTCTACAGAAATGCTAACCATAGAAGGTAAAGCTTTTTGAGCTGCATAAATTGCAGTATCAGAATAATTTGTTAAAGAAACTTGAGAAAAATTTGGGTTACTTGTTTCAACAATGCTACCTGTATTAGTTTTTGAAGTTTCAATAGTTTTCGCAGGTTCTTTATTTAACCCCACATAAACCCCAAGAGCACAAGCACCTCCCACAACGGCAGAAACAAAAGAGGCTACAACAGTAGTTGCGATTTGTTTTCTATTAGAATTTTTTGAATAATTAAATTTTTGAACAAAATCATTTTCTTCCATAATAATTACCTCCATATATATTATACTAAACAATTTAAATAATACAAGTTGAATATTAAAAAAAAATTAAAATAAAGTTATTATTCAAACTCAGTTTAAAGAACAGAATTTCACCAAAAGTTATGAAGTAATTTATAAAAATTACTTGACAAGAGAATATAAATATTATATATTGATTGTAGAAATCTAAGCAGGAAACAAAGGCTGAGTTAAAAATAAACAATAGGAGGAGATTTTTAAATGAAAAAGGAATTAGAACAAAACAGAGGAATTACGTTAGTTGCGTTAATAATAACAATAATTGTAATGCTAATATTAGTAGCAGTAAGTGTAAATGTACTAATAAAAAGTAACTTAATCGGAATAGCAGAAAAAACAACAGGAAAGTATAAAACAGCATCAGAAGAAGAAGGAAAGGGAGAAGCAATAGAAATAGGAGGAAACAAGTATAATTCATTAGAGGAGTATTTAAAAGATAGAGGAGAGTTAGAATTTAAAATTGAAGGCAAAACATATAAGGTAGAAAAAGATATGACATGGGCACAATGGATAGAAAGCGAGTATAATACAGATAAATATAGAATAGAAGGAAATACAACAAATGGGGTTGTGTTAAAAAAAGACTCAATAGATACAATAAAATACTGCCCAAAAACCACACAAATAGCGTTGGCAAAAGATGCAATAATAATTGGGCAAAACTATACGTTATCAACAATAAAATTACCAGTATATTGGTATCTATCAGAAGCAGGAGAATATGTTGGAGTAACAAGTGAAAACGATCTTGTTACTGCATTAGATAGTGGAAAAGTTCAATTAGTACATTGCGAACTAAATGTGTATGAAACAGTAGCTCAATATAGAATACCACACTCTTACCACGGTTCTGCACCTGAAGTAGGAACTACATTACCTAAAATACAATCAGTAGAGGGAAATCTTAATTCAAATGAGAAGTTAATTTGTACTGCTCAAATTGCAACTCCATATTATAAATATGGTGAACAAATAATAGCATTTAATGGTGACAATTCAACATTGACAATAAAAGAACTATTAGATAAAATGGGAATAGATACAAGTAAAGAAATAGTAACTAATGCAGGAAATGTTATAAAAATAAATGAATGTGAAGCATTAGGTCACCTTTTTGAAATATATTTAACTAATTCTCAAAATGACAGAAAATATGATTTAGCCGGCACAACAACTATTTCAATGACATGTGAGAGTGCAAAAGACCTTAACAAAGACAATTTACTAGTATTATGTGTTGAAGAAGGTTCTAATAAAGTGAATTTTATAGCACTGAAAGATTTCGATCCGGCAACAGGTGAAATAACAATAGAGCTTTCAAAACTTGGAGTAATGGGAGTTTTATGCAAACAAGAAGCGTTAGAATAAAAAAGTATAGCAAATAAACTAAATCAAAAGGATTTTTGATTTAGTTATTTTTATTATTTAATATATGGTACAAAGTATATATATAATAAGTAAATAAAAAACTCATAAATTTATATTTACTTTAAGTTAAATGAAAAAAATAAAAGATGTTAAACAATTTGTTCAACATCTTTTAGAGGTTTAAACAGGCCAATCCTGGAAAAAGTAGATCTTACCGTTGAGTTTTACACTTACAAGGTGATACTGCTTAGCCACTTCTTTCATTTCCTGCTCAGAGAGGAAGCTTTCGCTAATCACCATGCAGGATCTTAAAATGTCCTCCGTTTCCTTATCGAACAGAAATACTGCATCTCCACGTTCGATTACGTTAAACCGACTGCTGTCCATAAGAATACCTCCTTAAAATTTAGGGCAAACCCCTATATTAACTATATTATAACACATTTACATAAAAAACACAAAAAGTATTTTTTTCTTTTTTTGTATTGAAAATTTTTGTGTTAACATATATAATATAATAAGATTAATTTTTGAAAGGATTGGATATTAAATGAAAAATGAAAAAGGAATTGCCCTGATAGGCTTAGTTATAGTTGTTTTGTTAACAGCAGTTGCACTTTTTGCAGGGACAAATTATTTGAAAGAATATGTAAGTAATCAAAAAAACGAAGATATTAAAGCAAATATGCTTGCTATACAAACAGTTATTACTAATGTAAAGAACAAACATACAGTTGACGAAACAAATAATATCTTAGTTGGAACCAAACTAAATTTAGAAAATAATGAAACAGAATACACTATTTCAGACGAATTTAAAAATGTATTACTAAGCCTTGAAAATGCTGAACTTTACATATTAAACACAGAAGAATTAAACAATCTTGGAGTTAAAAATATAGAAATTAATAATACTGCTTTTTATGTGGTGGATTATAATTCAGAAGAAATTTTATATTCACTAGGAGTAAATGGAGTATATAAACTATCTGAAATGTAGGAGAAGAAATGAAAGAGAAAGAAATCGAAAGATTAAATGTACTAAAAGAATTTGAAAATAAGTTATATAGTGAAGGCTTAAAATATATAGCCGGAATTGATGAAGCAGGGCGTGGACCTCTTGCAGGTCCTGTTGTTGTGGGAATTGCCATAATGAAGCCCGATTCTTTTATTGAAGGAGTTAATGATTCTAAAAAGATTTCAGAAAAGAAAAGAGAATTACTATATGAACAAATAACAAATGAAGCTATTGATTGGTCTGTTGGTATAGTGGACCAAAATGAAATTGATGAAATAAACATATTAAATGCAACAAAAAAGGCTCTTCATATGGCAATAACAAACTTAAAAATTAAGCCAGATAGAATTTTAGTTGATGCATTAGAACACATAGATACATGTGGAATTCCATATACATCAATAATAAAAGGAGATGCTAAAGTATATAGCATATCTTCAGCATCAATAATTGCAAAAGTTACAAGGGATAGAATGATGAAAGAATATGATGAAATCTACCCAGAATACGGCTTTGCAGGGCACAAAGGATATGGCACAGCCAAACATATACAAGCAATTAAAACATATGGTCCATGTCCATTACATAGAAAAACATTTATTAAAAATTTTATATAATGGAGGGAAAGTTTATGAATATTCAAGAAATAATTGCAAAAAAAAGAGATAACGAGGTATTAACAAAGGAGGAAATACATTATTTTATAACAGAATATGTGGCAGGAAATGTTACAGATTACCAAGCAGCAGCACTTGTTATGGCAATATACATAAATGATATGACAAAAGAAGAAACAACAAATCTAACAATAGAAATGGCACATTCAGGAGAGATATTAGATTTATCTGTTTTTGGAAAAACAGTTGTAGATAAGCATTCAACAGGTGGTGTAGGAGATAAAATTACAATAGTATTAATGCCAATTATAGCATCACTTGGAATTCCAGTTGCAAAAATGTCTGGTAGAGGACTAGGCTTTACAGGTGGAACAATAGATAAACTAGAATCAATTCCAGGTTATAATACATCAGTAGAAATTGATAAATTTATAGAAAATGTTAAAGAAACAGGAATAAGCGTAATTGGGCAAACAGCTAATTTAGCACCAGCTGATAAAAAGCTATATGCCTTAAGAGATGCTATTGCTTGTGTTGGAAGCATGCCACTTATTGCATCAAGTATTATGAGTAAGAAAATAGCAGCAGGTGCACAAAAAATAGTTTTAGATGTAACAGTTGGAAGTGGAGCATTTATGAAAACAAAAGAAGATGCTATAAAAATTTCAAAAATAATGAAAGATATAGGAACACTAGCAAATAGAGAAACAGTATGTGTTCTTACAAACATGGACGAACCAGTTGGCCATGCAGTTGGAAATACATTGGAAATATTAGAAACAATAAAATGCTTAAAAGGAGAAATGCCAGAGGATATAAAAGAAATAATACTAGGAATTGGTGCACAAATAATTAAGCTTGCAGGAGAAGGAGATAACCTAGAAGAAAATAAACAAAAAATCCTAGAAAACATAAACAATGGAAAGGCATATAACAAGTTCTTAGATTTAATAAGAATTCAAGGTGGAGACACAAGCTACATAGAAAATACAGAAAAATTTGAAAAAGCAAAATATATCATACCAGTATATGCAGAAAATGATGGTTTTGTAGATAAATTAAATGCAGAAGAAGTTGGCGTAACATCAGTACATTTAGGAGCAGGAAGAGTTAAAAAAGAAGATGATATAGACCATGCAGTTGGAATTTGGTTAGAAAAGAAAATTGGAGACAAAGTTTCAAAAGGAGATGTTTTAGCATATATTCATGCAAATGATGAAACAAAAGGAAATGAAGCTGTTCAAGAATTAAAACAGGCATATAAAATCACACCAGAACCAATTAAAATGGAAAATTACATATTAGATATAATTTAAGAAGGGATAATATAAATGAACTTAGTAGAAGGACTAAACAATAAACAAAAAGAAGCGGTATTAGAAACCGAAGGACCATGCTTAGTAATAGCAGGAGCAGGAAGTGGAAAAACAAAAGTATTAACACATAAAATTGCATATTTAATAGAAGAAAAAGGAATAAAACCATGGAACATACTTGCAATAACATTTACAAATAAGGCAGCAAGCGAGATGAAGGAAAGAATAACAAACTTAATAGGAGAATCATCAAACGATATGTGGATGGGAACATTCCACTCAATATGTGTTAGAATTCTTAGAAAATATATAGATAGAATAGGCTACAATTCAGACTTTGTAATATTCGATTCATCAGACCAAAAAACATTAGTAAAGCAATGTATAAAAGCATTAAACTTAGATGATAAAATATTTACAGATAGGAGTGTACTATCAGAAATAAGTAATAGCAAAAACGAAATGTTAACACCAGTTCAATATGAATTAAGAACAAATGGTGAACTAAGAAAAGAAAAAATAGCAAAAGTATATGAGCTTTATCAAAGAAAATTAAAGGAAAACAATGCTTTAGACTTTGATGATATTATAAACTTAACTATTCAAATATTAACAGAAAACCCAGATGTACTAGAATATTACTCAGAAAAATTCAAATATGTTCTAGTAGATGAGTACCAGGATACAAATAAAGCACAATTTACACTTGTAACTTTACTTTCTGGAAGATATGGAAACATTACAGTTGTAGGGGATAACGACCAAGGAATATATTCATTTAGAGGGGCAGATATAACAAATATTTTAAACTTTGAAAAAGACTTCCCAGGAACAAAAATAATAAAATTAGAGCAAAATTATAGGTCAACAAAATCAATATTAGACGCAGCAAATGCAGTAATAAAGCATAACGAGAAGAAATATGAAAAGAACTTATGGACGGAGCAAGAAGGTGGAAAGCTACCAACAGTTGCAAGATTAGATAATGAATATGAAGAAGCAAACTTCATAGTAGAACAAATAAACAGATTGAAAAGAGAAGAATATTATAAATATTCAGATTTTACAGTTTTGTATAGAATGAACGCACAATCACGTAGTATAGAAGATATTTTCAGAAGAGAAAACATTCCATATAAAATGATAGGTGGTTTAAAATTCTACGAAAGAAAAGAAATAAAAGATGCAATAGCATATTTAAGATTAATACATAACCAGGCAGATAATTTAAGCCTTCAAAGGGTTATAAACGAGCCAAAACGTGGAATAGGCCAAACAAGCATGGAAAAAATAGAGGCAATTGCAGAAGCAAATAATATATCAATGTATGCAGTTATAAAAAATGCAGAAAAATATGGGCTAAATAAAGTATACTTAAATTCAAGAGAATTTATAAATACAATAGAAGAATTATCAAGCAAAAAAGATGAAACGCTAATATCAGAATTATTAAAAGAAGTATTAAACAAAACAGGATATACAAAAGCACTAGAGCTAGAAAATACAGCACAAGCAGAAAGTAGAATAGAAAACTTAAACGAATTCCTAACAGTTGCAATGGAATTTGAAGAAGAAAATGCAGAAAATTCATTAGCAGAATTCCTAGAAAGCATCACACTATCTAGCGATATAGACGGCATGGAAGATGCAGAAGACTCTGTAACACTTATGACACTACATAGTGCTAAAGGTCTAGAATTTCCAGTAGTATTCTTAATTGGAATGGAAGAAGGTTTATTCCCAAGCTATAGATCAATTGGTGAACAAAGAGAACTAGAAGAAGAAAGACGTTTATGTTATGTAGGAATAACAAGGGCAAAAGAATATTTATTCCTAACATGTGCAAAACAAAGAACAATATTTGGTTCAACAACATGTAATAAAATATCTAGATTTATAGAAGAAATACCAACAGAATTACTAGAGGGAGCAGATGAATTAGCTAAACCAAAAGCAGTAAGAGAAGATCAAGAATGGACATATGGAAACAAAAACAACAAAGATACAAACTATGTTATAACAGGAAGCAGCTTAAACAAACCAAAAACAAACTTTGCATTTAGAACAGCAGAAAGTTTCCTAAATAATATCTCTGCAAAACCAGTAGGAGTGGATTTATCACAATACAAAACAGGACAAACAATATACCATAAAAAATTTGGGGAAGGAATAATTACAGAAATTGCAACAGAAGGAGACGACTTAAAACTAGATATATCATTTGAAAAAGTAGGACATAAAAGACTAATGGCAAAATATGCAGGACTTGAAATTAGAAATTAAAATTCAAAAACCTTAAAGCAAATATGCTTTAAGGTTTTTTGAATAAAAAAATTTTTTTTGAGAATAATAGACATATAAATTTTAAAAGGAAGGAAGAGAAAAATGGCAAATTTAAGTCAAGTAGAATTACAAAATTTACGTCACTTAATTGGGGCACACGACACATCATACCAAAAATTAAACACATATGCATCACAATGTGTAGACCCACAAATTAAGCAAATGTTTACAAAAGCAGCACAAGATAGTTTAAATACTAAACAAAAATTATTAACATTTTTAAATTAGGAGGTTATTATGGAAGAAAAGTACATGGTTAACGACATATTAGAAAGCACAAAGGCAAGTTTAACAACATACCAAGGTGTAATTTCAGAAGCAGAAAACATGCAACTAAGACAAACAATACAACAAATAAGAAATAATGATGAAACATTTCAATATGAATTATTCAAAGTTGCAGAACTTAAAGGATACTATACACCAGCAGGTCAAGCTCCTCAAACAGAGGTAGATAAAGTAAAAAACGAAGTTTCCAAATAAAAAAAGTGGGCTTTTGCCCACTAAGGAAACAAGAGTAAAAACGAGAAAAAATAAGAAAAAGTAAGAATATGGACGAGATACGTTAAATAGAATAGATATATGAGGGTATATAAAATTTGCCAAGAAAGGCAAAAACAGGTAAAATAAAATAGATTGAAAATGAATAAAAGAGGTGTTCAAAATTTTAAAAAATATTAAAAACCTATTCGTACACATAAGAAGTTCAATAAAACTAATACTTATAGTACTAATATCAGGAATATTAATAACAGGAATAATATCAATCTTTTATAAACCTACATATGCAGTAACAATAAACGGAGAAGCAGTAGGGTATACTGATGATAAAAACGGATTACAAAAGAAAATAAATGAATATATGCAAGGTAAAGAGGAAGAAAACATAGCTTTTATAGATATTGAAACATTACCAGAATATTCATTATGTTTTGTTAAAAGAAATAACATAAGCAATAGTGAAGAAATATTTAATAAAATAGCAAGCTCAGGAACAACATATTATGAATATTATGCAATAACATTAAAAGATGAAGAAAAATACTATGTTGCTACAAAAACTGAAGCAGAAGATGCTATAAAAACATTAAAAGATAAAGATAGTACAAATATAGATGATATAGGTTATACACAAAAATATGGTACAGAAGAACAAAGCTATACAGACCAAGCAACAATAGTTGCAGGTTTATATAAGAAGAGAATAGTAAATACAACACCATACTTTAGTGGAACAATTACAACAGCAAAAGTAGATTTAGGAATTACATTATCAAAACCAATATCTTCAGGATATACAATTACATCCAGATTTGGTCAAAGAAGTAGTGGAACACATACAGGACTTGATATTGCAGCACCAATGGGAACAAATATCCATGCAGCAGCATCTGGTACAGTCGTAACATCTGGTTGGTCAGATTATGGTTATGGATACCACGTAGTTATATCACACGGAAATGGAGTATATACATTATACGGACACTGCAGTCGACTATATGCAAATGTAGGAGATGTAGTAAACCAAGGTGATACAATTGCAGCAGTCGGTTCAACAGGTAACTCAACAGGACCACACTTACACTTAGAAATAAGAGTAAACGGACAAAAATTAAATCCACAATATTATTTATATTAAAAAATAAAGGGTAATTTTCAAAATTACCCTTTTTCGTTATTTAAAATATTTCAAACAAGTGGCAATAGCATTTTTAGGAATGATTACTTTGCCATATTCTTTTAGCTTCCTTTCAAGCAATTCCTCATTTTTAACTCTAGAACTAAACTCAGAAATTGTATATGAAAAGCTTTTTAAATCTGTTACATTTAATCTTAAATTGCTTAAAATTAAATAGTAAGTACCTTTGTATAAAACAAGAGAAGAATTTTTAAGTTTATCAATGAATTTATTTAAATTGCTTGTTTGTATGTAATTGCAAAATTCGCAGAATTCATCAAAAGTATTAAAAGAATAAATTGATAATGCTTTGTTTGGAGTGGTTGTATATCTTTTAACTTTAGGCTTGTTTTCTTTTAGCTTTTGTGAACCCTCAGGTTTTGTACGAGTTATAGTAAATATAAAATTACCATCAGATGATGCCAAAGCTTCTATTAATAATTTATAATTATGTGTTTTAAAACCAACCTCTGCTTCTGCCTTAGTTAGTAAATCTAAGAACAAGTCTTGAGACTCTAACGAATTAGACATAAAATCATGTAAATCTATGTTCTTTTCTCTTAAATCTTCTATTCCTAAAAAAATTCTAATTTTGTTCTCATTCAATTTTTCAATACGCATTAAAAATACCTCCAACTGTTTTGATAATATAATTATATCACTATATAATACAAAAAGAAATGATAAATTTCTGGAAAAAAACTATAAATAATTACATTATATATTGTATTAAAAAATAATAGAAATGTGATTTTTAAATTATATCACAGTTTTTGTGAAAAATAAATATGAAAAGCCTAAAATTTGCTATATATGTAAGATGCATGGTATAATATAACTATACATAAAGAAAACTCTACTTATTTAAAAACTTTGAAGATTTTATAAATAAAGGAGGAGTACTTATGAGTAAGAAGAAAATTGTTTTATCAATAGTTATATTATTATTGGTAATGGTTATGTTATTTATGGCAATTACTTTTAGAAAATTTATGATAGTTAAAGATTTACAAAACAAGATTGCAATGAAAGCTCAAGCCCCAAACTTTTACAGAAAAGCAGTTACAACAGGGGAAAACAGTGAAGTTGTAACAGAAGGTTATAGAAAAGGAGATAAAAAATTCGTAACTATAAAAAGAACTATGAATGGGGAAGAAATGAAGATTTCATTATATGATAATGGTACAACAATAAATGTATATACTGAAACAGCAGATAAAAAAACAATTAAACCAAACGGAAGTAGTGAATTAGTATTTGATTTATCTAATAGACTAGAAACATTTAATGACTGTCATACTTTCATATGCTGTATAAAAGCTAAAATTTCAACAACAACATATGATGGTAAAGAGTGCTATATAATAAAAAACTTTGAAGAACCTAATATAAATGAAGAAAATGAATTTTATATAGAGAAAGAAACAGGCTTAATTTTAAAATCAACCATTATGAACCAAACATCAGTAATGGAATATAAATTTGATAATGTAACAGATGAAATATTTACAGAACCAGATATGAGTTTATATGAACTAGTAACAGAATAGAAAACAATAAAAAACAAATTGCAAAGTCAAATTTGCAATTTGTTTTTTTTATTGAAAATTATGCATACATCTTGAAAAAAAAGCCATTTGCATATATAATATTTAGGTAAAAACAAACATAAGGAGGAAATACTATGGCAACAAGAGAAAAAAATATATGGATACTATTAGTCTTTTTATTAGCAGGGCTAGTTATTGGAGGTTTACTTGGAGAACTTGCTTCTAAGGTAGATTTCTTATGGTGGCTTTCTTATGGGGAAAGCTTTGGGCTTACAACACCAATCGAACTAGATTTGCATGTAATGACAATTACATTTGGACTATGGTTTAAGATGAATGTAGCAAGTATTATAGGAATGGCGATAGCAATATTTGTTTATAGAAAAGTGTAGATGAAAAATAAAGGGTAAGGAAGGATTTTTATATGAAAATTAAAGAATTACCCTTAACAGAAAGACCCTATGAAAAATTGGAAATTTATGGGGCAGAAAGTTTATCAAATGCTGAATTATTGGCAATAATAATTAAGACAGGTACAAAGGAACAATCGGCTGTTTCAATTGCTCAAAATATTTTAAAATTAAATGAACAGGCAGAGCAAGAAAATTTAAGATTTTTGCAGGAAATGGCATTAGAAGAATTCATGAAAATTAAGGGAATTGGTAAAGTTAAAGCAATTCAGCTTAAAGCAGTTTGTGAGCTTACAAAAAGAATTGCAAGACCAATTAATCAAAAGAAACCTATTATAAAAACACCAAAGGACGTTGCAGATATGCTAATACCAGAGCTTAGATATGAAAAACAAGAGAAAGTTAAGGTATTAATACTAAACAGCAAAAATACAGTTTTAAAAACATATGATGTTTCACTTGGGGGTTCAAATTTTGCATACATAGAGCCAAAAGACGTTTTGGCAGAAGCAATAAAAATGCAAGCACCAAAAATTATTTTAATACATAATCATCCAAGTGGAGATGCAAAGCCAAGCAAAGGAGATTATAAAGTAACAGACAGAATATATGAAGCGGCACAATTAATGGGAATACAACTTCTAGACCATATAATAATTGGAGACGGATCATATCAAAGTTTACTGTTAGAAAGAAAATAATCTCTTGTTTTTTGAAAGGAATGAATATAAATGAAAATGTTTAGCCTTAAGGGAAAAGATATAGGAATTGACCTAGGAACAGCAAATACTTTAGTAACTTTAAAAGGAAAAGGCATTGTTTTAAACGAGCCATCAGTTGTAGCAATTGATAAAAAAACAGAAGAAATTATTGCAACAGGATATGAAGCAAAGGAAATGCTTGGAAGAACACCTTCTGAAATAGATGCAATAAGACCTCTAAAAGATGGCGTTATAGCAGACTTTACTGCAACACAATTAATGCTTAAAAATTTAGTAGCAAAGGTTTGCCAAAGATATAATGCAGGAAGACCAAGAGTTGTTGTAGGTGTACCTTCAGGTATTACAGAAGTTGAAGAAAGAGCGGTTCAAGAATCTGTTATAAGAGCAGGGGCAAAAGAAGTTTTCTTAATTGAAGAACCAATGGCTGCTGCAATTGGAGCAGGGCTTGATGTAGCAGAACCTACAGGTAATATAATTGTAGATATTGGTGGTGGAACAACAGAGGTTGCTGTTATTTCACTGGGAGGAATAGTTGTTAGCAATTCGCTAAGAACAGCAGGAGATGAGCTAGATGAAGATATTATAAATTATGTAAAAAAAGAGCTAGGGCTAGCAATAGGTCAAACAACGGCTGAAGAAATAAAAATAGGAATTGGTTCAGCTTTGCCACTTATGACAGAACTTAGTATGGAAATTAAAGGAAGAGATTTACAAACAGGCTACCCAAGAACAGTAATAGTAAAATCTTCACAAATAGAAGAAGCAATGAGAAACTCAATTGCAGAAATTGTAGATGTAATAAAAATAACACTAGAAAAAACACCACCAGAGCTTGCAGCAGATATCGTTGAAAAAGGTGTTGTATTAGCTGGTGGAGGAGCTTTAATTAGAAACTTAGATAAATTAATAAGCCAAAAAATAGAAATGCCAGTTTATGTGGCAGAAGACCCTTTAGAATGTGTAGTAAAGGGAACAGGAAAAACATTAGCGGACTTAGAAAAACTAAGAGATGTATTAATAAACGCAAGAAAGAGAAGATAATTTAAAATCCTAAAAAATGTTCGGGAGGATAATATGCAAAAAAAACATAGTGGAGCTATAGGAATTATAATAACAATTGTTCTTCTAACGGTTCTTGTTATTATAACAAATATTGATACCTCAAATTTCTCTTTTCTTGAAGGTATTGCACAAAAGCTAGTAATGCCAGTTCAAAATGGTTTAACATACCTAAAGAATAAAATTGCAGGTAATAATACTTTTTTTGAAGATATTAATAATTTAAAAACTGAAAACGAAAGCTTGAAAAAGCAAAATGAAGAATTAAATAAAAGCTTAAGTGAGCTTGGAATAATAAAAGCAGAAAATAAGACATTAAGGGAATATGCTAATTTATCAGATGAATATACGAAATACACAACTGTGCCTGCGTATATAATTGATAGAGATTGGGGAAATTTAAATAGCACAATAATAATAAATGTAGGAAAAAGAGAAGGCGTAGAAGCAAACATGCCAGTAGTTTCAGCAGATGGCGTTGTTGGTTATGTTATATCTAGCACAGAAACAACAGCAAAGGTGCAACCAATAATAGACCCATCAAGTAGCATAAGTGGAATAATGAGTATATCAAGAGATAATTTAATAGTAAAAGGGGAACTAGGAAAAAGCAATGAACTTAAAGCAACATATATAAGTGCAGATGCAGATTTAGTATTAAATGATGATGTTGAAACATCTGGGATTGGTGGAATATATCCAAAAGGACTAAAAATTGGGAAATTAATAGAAATTGTAGAAGCAGAAAATGTAACAGAAAAATATGCAATAATAAAGCCAGCAGTGGACTTTTCAAAAATAGAAACAGTGCTTGTAATAATTAAATGAGAGGATTTGATAGAATGGAAAATGATATCTATGTAACGCCACTTAGTGGTAGATATGCAAGTAAAGAAATGAGCAGTCTTTGGTCAAACAGCACAAAATATTCAACATGGAGAAAGTTATGGGTTGCCTTAGCAGAAACAGAAAAAGAACTTGGGCTAGATATTACGGATGAACAAATAAATGAAATGAAGGCAAATGTAAATAACATAGATTTTGATGTAGTTGCTAAAAGAGAAAAAGAATGTAGACATGATGTAATGGCACACATATATGAATTTGGTGAAAAATGCCCAAAAGCAAAGCCAATAATTCACTTAGGAGCAACATCTTGCTATGTTACAGATAACACAGATATAATTATGATGAGACAAGGTTTAGAGCTAATAAAGCAAAAACTTGTAAAAGTTATAAGTAACCTTGCAAAATTTGCAGATAAATACAAAGCTGTACCATGCCTTGGTTATACACATTTTCAACCAGCGCAATTAACAACAGTTGGAAAAAGAGCAACACTTTGGTTACAAGATTTACTAGAAGATTTAACAGAACTAGAATTTGTGGAGAAAAACCTAAAACTACTTGGTTCTAAAGGAACAACAGGAACAAGTGAGAGCTTTATGAAACTATTTAAAGATGAAGAAAAAGTAAAACAAATAGATGGAAAAATTGCAGAAAAAATGGGATTTGAAAAGACTTTTGCAGTATCACGGACAAACATATACAAGAAAAGTAGATTCTAGAGTATTAAACTGCCTAGCAGGAATAGCAGAAAGCTGTTCAAAATTTGCAAATGATATGAGACTTTTGCAACATGAAAAAGAACTTGAAGAACCATTTGAAAGCAAACAAATAGGCTCATCAGCAATGGCATATAAAAGAAACCCAATGAGAAGTGAGAGAATTAATTCACTTTCAAGACATGTAATAGCATTAAGCAATGATACAAAAATAACAACAGCAACACAATGGTTAGAAAGAACTCTAGATGATTCAGCAAATAAAAGAATATGCGTACCAGAAAGTTTCCTAGCGGTTGATGGAATATTAAAAATATATGGTAATATTACAGAAGGAATAGTTGTTTACGAAAATAGAATAAGAGCAAATATAATGGAAGAACTTCCATTTATGGGAACAGAGGAAATACTTATGAATGCTGTATTAAAAGGTGGAGACAGACAAGAATTACATGAGAAAATAAGAGTTCACTCAATGGCAGCAGGAAAGCAAGTAAAAGAACTTGGCAAACCAAATGATTTAGTTGAAAGAATTGCAGAAGACCCAAGTTTTGGCTTAAGCAAAGAAGAAATAATTAAGATATTAAATCCAGAAAACTTGTGTGGCAGAGCAAAAAATCAAGTAACTGATTTTATAGAAACAGAAGTAAAACCAGTTCTAGAAAAATACGCAGAGTTAATAAAAGATGTAAATGTAGTATTAGAAGTATAATAAAAAAACAAGCGGTTTCGCTTGTTTTTTTATATCATTTCATCTCTTTCAAGTGAAAACGCTGTACCTTTTTCTACAGCAGGCTTTGAAGAATTCCTTTTTCCTTTGTGCTTTCCAGATTGTAGTTCTGGAGCTACTTCAAGTTCAACATCTGACTCTATATCTGTTTTATTATTAGGAGCAGTTTGCTCATCAAAATCTTCTTCATGCTCTGACTCAGAATTTATTTCAATCTCATGGCTCTTTTCCGGTTCTAAAACAGGAACTTCCTCAATTTCAACTTCCTCTTCAGGATTAACATCCGGTGTAACTTTAGCTTCAGATTTTTCCTCAGATTTAACATCAGGAACAACTTCAGTTTCAGTTTCTTCTTCAGGTTTAATGTCAGGCTCAATTTCTGCTTTAAATTCTTGTTCAGGCTTAACATCAGGTGTAACTTTAGTTTCAGCTTCTTCCTCAGGTTTAACATCAGGAACAACTTCTGTTTCAGTTTCTTCCTCAGGTTTAATGTCAGGCTTGATTTCTGTTTCAACATCATCCTTAGCCTCAGCTACATCATTTATATTTTCATCAACATGAATTGTTATTTCTGTTTCACTGTTTTTCTCAGGTTCCAAATGAATTAACTCATAAGTTGTTAATTTATTCTCTGGAAATTTTTCCATAAAGAGTTCAAGCTTTGGTTCAATTTTTGCTCGTTTTATAGCTTTAGCTTTTGCAACATTTTCATTTATAATATTTAATCTATATCTATCTTCAGAAGTTATTTCTTGTTCTGTTGAAAGCATACCTAGAAGCTGAATAACAACTTCTTTTTTAGTATCATCTATAGAATTATATTCACTTAAGGATAATAAACCATTAGCATCAGTATCCATTTTAGGCATTTGGTATTTTGTACCAACTGGTGGTAAATCATAAGCAAACTTAGACATAAGACTTGTTACAATTGCGCCTTTTGCATCGTCATCTAAAAGATTAAGGTATTTACTATATTTGCAAGTCCAATTAAATAAGCCATTAACATCGCCTGCGTTTTTATCAGCAATTTTAAAGAAATCATGTAAAGCATCCTGTACTACAATTGGAGTACTTACAGAGTCTATAGTTATAACTTGACCATTATTTAAATCTAATTCTGTAATACTACTAAAATTATCGGCTAAGAATTTTTCATCTAAAGCAGTAGATAGTTTACTATCAACATTTGCCTTGAAATCATCATTAAAATCTTGAGTTGGATATAATCTTTGCCATTCTCCAATAGCTTCTTTAAATTCTTCTTCACTTCTAAATTTCTCAGGCTGTTCCACAATAGAAGAAAGTTCTTTATAAGCAAGACTAGAATCAAATTTTTCTAATATTCTAGTTCTATTAGATTTACTAAGCAATTGGCTTACCACATGAGGGTATTTTTCCTTTAAAAACTTTAATGGATATTCTTTATATAGTTTTTCAAGATCTGCATCTAACTGTTTAGCATCTTTATGTTTTTCTGCTTTATCTAACACATCACGAAGCTTTTCCAAACCCTTTGCAGGGTCTTTTTTAGATAATGCCTCAAATGCAGCAAAATCTTTCAAAACAGTTTCTATAAATTCTTTGCTAAGCATATATTTAATTTTTCTTTTTAATTCATCACTAAACAAATCTATAGGATAACGCTTTTTCCACTCAGCAAGGTCTGATTGGAACCTAGCATAGTCTTTTGTGGTTTGAGCATTAGAAAATATTTCACAAAGTAAAAAGTATGCTTCTAATTCATCAAAATCTCTTAGTTTGTTTTTTGCTTCATCTGTTAGTTTGTCTATTTCAACGACACTATCGCTCATAGTTACCTCCATAAATTTCCATCATATACTATTATATCACGTTATTTTGCAGTAAACAATTGATTTTGCGAAATTTTAATGATAAAATTAAAAAGGTGAATGAAATGTTAAAAAGAAATGAAACAAGAAAAATATTTGTTGGTGGAGTTCAAATTGGTGGACAAGATAAAGTTGTAATACAATCTATGACCAATACAAAAACAAAAGATGTAGCTAAAACAGTAGAGCAAATTTTAAAATTAGAAGAATCTGGTTGTGAAATTATTAGAGTTGCATGCTTAGATGAAGAAGATGCAAAAGCTATAAAGAAAATAAAAAAACAAATACACATTCCAATAGTTTCAGATATACACTTTAATTATAGAATAGCCCTAGAAGCTGCAAAAGCTGGAGTTGATAAAATAAGAATTAACCCAGGTAATATAGGCTCAATAGATAGAGTAAAACAAGTTGTAGATGCATGTAAGGAAAGGAAAATTCCAATAAGAATTGGTGTGAACAGTGGTTCAATGCCAAAAGATATCTTGCAAAAATATGGTGGAAAGCCTACTGCAAAAGGAATGGTAGAAAGTGGGCTAAGACATATAAGAATCTTAGAAGATTTGGATTTTTATGATATAGCACTATCTTTAAAGGCATCAGACTTAAACTTATGTATAGAAAGCTACGAAGAAGCTGCAAATACAATAAAATATCCTTTACATTTAGGCGTAACACATGCTGGAACTGAATTTAGTGGAACAGTAAGTTCTAGTATAGGTTTAGGAACATTGTTAAGAGAAGGCATAGGAGATACAATGAGAGTATCACTATCTGCAGATCCAGTAAAAGAAATAAAAGTTGCAAAGGAAATATTAAAAGATTGCAAATTATATGAATCTCCAACACTAATTGCTTGCCCAACATGTGGAAGAATACAATATGATTTAATTCCAATTGCAAATGAAATAGAGGATTTCTTGCAAACTATACACAAAAATATTACGGTAGCAGTAATGGGCTGTGGAGTAAATGGCCCAGAAGAAGCAAAACACGCAGATATAGGCATAGCAGGAGGAGTAAAAGAAGGGCTTCTATTTAAAAAAGGTGAGATTATAAGAAAAGTAAAACAAGAAGAAATGGTTAAAGTTCTAAAAGAAGAAATATTAAAACTATAATTAAGAGAGGTAAAAAATGGAAATTATAATTGGTAAAACTGCAGGCTTTTGCTTCGGTGTAAAAAACGCTGTAACAAAGGCAGAAGAAGCATTAAAACAAAATGAAGAGATATATTGTTTGGGAGAATTAGTACATAATAAACAAGTCACTAAAAAGCTTACACAAAAAGGAATGCATTTTATAGATGACATTACAGAAGCTAAAGCAAAAACAGTTATACGATCACATGGTGTGGAAAAAAATATATATAAACAAGCAGAAAACATGGAAATAGAATTAATAGATTTAACATGCCCAAAGGTCTTAAACATACATAATATTGCGGAAGAATATGCCCAAAAAGGTTTTTATATAATATTGACAGGAGACAAAAATCACCCAGAAATGCTTGGAACTGCAAGCTTTTGTGGAGAATACTATTATATACTAGAAAAAGAAGAAGACATAGAAAATGCAATAGATGAATTTAAAAAATTAAAACTAAGCAATATTTTATTAATATCACAAACAACATATAGTCTAGAAAAATTTAAAAAAATAGCAGATATACTACAGAAGGAAATTCCAAACATTGAAGTAATAAACACTATTTGTAATGCTACAAAGATGAGACAAGAAGAAACTGAACAAATGGCTAAAGATGTTGATATAATGATAATTGTAGGAGGAAAGCATAGCTCTAATTCAAACAAGTTATATGAGATTGCAAAGAAGCATTGCAATAATGTATTATTTGTTGAAACAGCAGACGAACTTAACATAAAACGAGAATTTATAGGCGGAAAAAATCATGAAAATAAACCTTCCGTAAGAATAGGAATTATGGCAGGGGCATCCACCCCAGAAGAAAGTATTGTCAAAGTAGTTGAAAAATTAAAAGAAATGTGATACAATAAAAAAGGAAAAATATTAAAAAAGAAAGGCAGGTAAAAATGAATCAAATTTTAGTAACTCAAAAATTATATGTAACACCCGGAATGAAGAGAAAAAAGAAGCTATTTAAAATAGAATTCTTTTTATCTGTTTTTGCGCTTATTGGCTTATCTACATATGGAATTTGCTCAGCTTATGACAGAAATAAAAGCGAAGCTGTATCTAGAGAAATACTAGGTGCTATGCAAGTTCAACCAGAAAAAATAGTAGTAGCAGAACAAGCAGTTGTTTTAATTTTAAATGGGTCAGAAGATAATTCAGATAGAACAACAAACTCAACAGAGATAGAAAAGGTAATGGTAGAAAGAGAAATTCAAATTGAAGAAGAACAAAAAGTAACAGCAAGAGATGGAACAGAATATTATACAATAGGTCAAATAGATATACCAACAATAGATTGTCACTATCCAATACTTGCAAGCGATACAGAAAACTTTGATACTTTACTTAAAATAGCACCAGTAAAATTTCATGGAGCAAATCCAAATGAAGTCGGAAACTTTTGCATAGTAGGGCATAACTACAGAAATTCACAATTCTTTAGTAAAGTTCCGAAATTAGAAAATGGAGATATAATACAAATAACAGATACATTTGGAGAAGTTGTAGAATACGAAGTATATGATAAATTTATAGTTAAAAACACAGATACAGCATGTACATCTCAGCAAACAGAAGGCAGAAGAGAAATAACACTAATAACTTGTACAAATGCAAGTAATGATGATAGGGTTATAGTAAAAGCACGAGAAAAAACTACATAAATTAATTAAAAAAATTGCAGTAAAATGGGCATGATTTTTACAAAGAAAATCATGCTCTTTTTTATTTTAAAAATGTAATGGAAAAAAATGTAAGTAGTTGTAAAAAATAGCAGAATATGTAGGAAAACACTTGAAAAAGTTAACATAAACGTGTATAATTATAAGTGTAGAGAAATGTCATAAAAATGTCAAATTTTGAGAAATATAAGAGCTATATTAAACATCCGTAAGAGGAGAAAAAGACCAACAAAAAAACTCAAATATTGACAAGAAATGATATTTATCTTATATATAAATAATAAAGAAGTTAGTTTTAGGAGGCCATTATGGTAAATCAAAAAAATTTAAAGAGAATAACTATATTAATTTTAATAATAAGCCTAATATATGCAACAGTATATCCTACAATATTTGGCTTGATTTCTTATGCCCAAGAAAGTGAAGAGGCAGCACAGGAAGAAGAAACAAAGCTACTTAAAATCGAGGTATCAGATTTTTCTAAAAACAAAATGCAAGAAGAAACAACTGAATATCAAGAAAAACTAACTCTAATACCTGCTGAATATGGGGATGCGAAGTCAATAGAAATTTCAGATGACCAAACAATTTTCGAAAAGAAAAAAGAGGATACAACTGAAAATGCAGAAGAAGCTCAAGAAACAGAGCAACAGACAACAGACAATACAAAAATCTATTATACATCAACAAAAATTGATAAATTACAAATTCTAGAAGCTTTCCAAACAGGAGGAAACTTAGAAATAACATACAAAACAGAAGAAGCTTCAGAAGATGAAGAAAAAATTGATAGCGAAAATCAAGAAACAAAAGAGTTAGAAAAATGGGAAATTGAAGCAATAGATGGAAAAGCAATAATAAACAGAGAAACAGATACAGATGAGAATGGCTTTATTACAGTAATTTACCCACAAAACACAACATCAATTTCAATCAAACTTTCTACAGACATAAGCAAAGTTGAAAAATTTGAAATTATAAATAACAAAGTTATAGATAAAGTTGAAGATGTTAATCTAATTGATACTTTAAAAACTGCAAAAGATCTAATAATTGAAAAAGAAAATGAGCAAATATCTACTCAAGAAGAACTAGTTACACCAATCTACTATACAAGAACATTTGCAGAACTTGGTATAGACAAAAATAAATTAGCAACAGGAGTAGAAAATAAAGTTAATTTTACAATTACATTACATACAGAAAATGAAATGTTTGATTTATATGCAAATCCAACATTTGTAATGGAATTGCCAAAAGAAATTGAAAGCATTAACATAGATGAAGCAATTGTGCTTAATAATACTTGCTTTGAAGATTCTTTAATTGATATTGGGGAAAATAGTGATGGAAAGAAAAGCATTATAATAAGACTTGTAGGAACACAAACGGAATACACAAATTCAATACAAGAAAACATACAAATTGTAATTAATGCAAGAATTAAAGCAAAAGGTTTTAACCCAACAATGTTAGAACAAGTTAATTTATACTATCAAAATGAAAATGCTACAACATATAATGGAGTTGAAAAAGAAGAAAAAGGAAATCAAAGCATAGCAATAGAATTAGCTTCAAACAAAGAAATGATGGTTGAAAGCAAAGTACTATTTGGAGATAAATCAATAAGCTCAAGAGACAGTCAAGAAACAATTATCATAGAACCAAATAGTTATGAAAATATAGCAATAATTGGAACTGTTATAAATAATGTGGGAAACGATATGCAAAATGTAAAAATCTTAGGAACAGCAACAAATGTAGGACAAATTTCAGGTGTAGATAAAGTATATTATACAGAAAATCCAGAGGCAAATGTAAATTTAGAAGAAGCAAATAATAGCTGGAGTGAAGAATATACAGCAAATGCTAAAAAGTTCTTAATAGTTTTAGATGAATTTAAACAATCTCAAACTGTAAGTTTTGGATATTATATGACTTTAACACAAAATATCGAAGAAGATATAACACAAGAAGCAAAATTTGAAGTTTATAATAGCGAGAATATGATTAGTAATGTAGCTAAAACTGAGCTATTACAAGAGGCACAAAAACCTAACACATATGTAGATGATAGAATAAAAGCGGATATAATTTTCAATAATACAAATGAAATAGAAGTAAAAGATTTCATAGAATGTGGAGTTAATGTTGAAAATACATCTGAAGAAGATATAAACGATTTATCAATAAATCTATCAGTACCAGAAAACTTTGAAAAAGCAATTACTGTGTTAACAGTTAATGGAGAAGAAAAAAAGAACCAAATAGTATATGAGAATAATGAATTAAAGGTTAAAAACTTAAACCTTCCAAAACATGAAAATGCAACATTAGGAATTAGAGTAAGAGTTAATGAAATAAATAGTAATGTCCAAAAAATAAATGCAACTGTCAGCTATGATCAAAAACAAATAGAGTTATTTGATAGATTAAGTATGACAGAAAAATCACAAATTGAAACAACAATTACAAGTGATAAGGTTGGAAAAATATTAATGCCAAAAGAAGAAATAGAGTATAAAATAACTGCAAAAAACACAGGAAGATCACATGCAACTATTGATATTGAAACAGCATTATCAGAAGTAATGAATATAACAAAAATAAAAACAATAAATGTAAATACTGCTGAAACAAAGGTTATAAGCGGAACAAACTTAAAAAGTGGTATTAGCCTAATAGATATTGATCCAAATGAAACAGTTGAAATATATATTAAAGGAAGAATTAAAGAACTTGAGAAAGATAGTAATGTAGATATGTATGTTACTATAAAGGGAGAAAAAGTTGAAACAACAACAACAAACACTGTATCTAATATTGCTTGTGCAAATACACAAAAAGCAAATGCAAGTTCTACACAAAATAGTATAGAAACAAATATTATTAAAGGAATTGCATGGATAGACGAAAACGAAAATGGACAAAAAGATGATGGAGAAATAGTTCTAGTAGGTATTCAAGCTGTATTAATAGATACAAAAACTTCAACAGAAGTTGCAAGAAGAACTACAAATAACAAGGGAGAATACGTATTTAAAGATATTCCTGAAGGAAATTATATAGTACAATTTAGTTACAATAAAGATAACTTTGGAGTAACAGATTATACAAAAAAAGGCGATTCAAATAGCAACAATTCAAATGTAGTTAGTACAACACAAAACAAAGAAACAGTAGCAAAAACAGAAGTGATTAAATTACAAAAAGGAGAAACAGATTATGCTAACGCTGGCTTTGTAATGAATAAAAGATTTGATTTTAGTATAAAAAATCAACTAGTAAAGCTAACAGCAAATAGTGAACAAGGAACAAAAACATATGACTTAAAAGAAAACAATAATACAAAAATTGAAATTGAAGAAAAATATTTAAAGAATTCGCTAATACTTATGGAATATGAAATTACTGTTGCAAACATTGGTGAAGTAGAAGGATGTGTAAATTTAATTGATAATCAAATACCAAAAGGAATGAAATTTAGCTCAGAACTTAATACAGATTGGTATGAAGGTGAAAATGGTACAGTTTATTCAGTTGCATTAGCAAATAAAACTTTAAAACCAGGTGAGAATGAAACCTTAAAGCTTGTTTTAATAAAAGATGATCAAATAAGCAACAAATACACTAATATAACAAATACAACAACAATAATAGATTCTTCAAATGCATATTTGATTAATGATAAAGAAGAGGAAAACAATAAAGCAATAACCGAGTATACAATAGAAACAATTAGCGACAAGGAAGGAGGAAGAAAGTAAATGACTAGGAAGCAAAATATTTTAAAAATAATTTTAATAATAGCAATTACTTTTTTAACATTATTTGTAACTTGTAAAAGTGTAGATGCTGTACCAAATTTATCAACTTATAATACTGGTGAAGTTACTACAATTAATGACCTTTACAACACTGCAGCAGTATACTGTTTTAACCACTCATGGGATTTCCAACCAGGACAATATTTAGCTGTTGAGTTTGGCTCATTTGATAAAGAAATGGCTTTTATGATATATGAAGGAATAAAAGAAGCTACAGATAAAGGAATTCCACATAATAAACTTGATGAGACTAGTGTTGGATATCTTGTTAAACTTGCTGTGTGGAAAAAGATGGGATTTGAACCAAAAACTAATCCAGAAGATGTTTTAAAAACAGAGTTACTTAAACAAAAATATGAGGACCTTTGGCAAAAGGAAAAAGTAATAGAATCACTAAATTCGTTTGATGATGCTACAGCTATTAATAAACCAGCAGAAGGTGAATTTCTACAACCAACAATTGACCAAACAACAGGAAAAGAAGTATATGGACCTTTCAATATTACTTATCCAGGATATCAATCAAAAGCAACACAAAAATATGAATTCGCAGGTGATGAGCTTAAGATTTTGGTAAATGGTAAAGAATTAAGTTATTTGCCAGAAAGTGGACAAGATTTTTACCTAACAGAAGATGATGGAATAGTTCTTGGTGAAGAAAATAGTATAAAAATCACATACAAAGCAACAACAATTCCAAATGGTACATGGACAAGATATACTCCTTATAGAAATGACCTAATGATTTACCTTGAATGTCCAGGATGTAATGGAAGTTTTTGGACAACTGGTTCAGGATTTTATGATTCTTTAAATAACATGTTATACTCAAATGACATTGGAAATAATATACAAGGAGCACATGAAGCAGACTGCATTTATGTAGATAAACGTGTGCAACTAACCGTTTCAAGAGACACACAAAACCCAGAAAGACTTTTCCAAGACGTACTTTTAGCAGCTTTTTATGGTGGAGATGTTATAAACGAAGAACATGAAGTTAAATTTTGGGCAGGTAGAAAACTTGTAATAGATTTAAATAAAACAGATAATGCGAAACTTGCAAATGCTTTAAAAAACATAGAATTTGAAGTTAGCATATCAGGAGACGACAAAGCTTTTATAAAACAAGATGATGGTCAAAAACCAACATCAACAAAAATTACAACAGATGCTAACGGAAGTGCACAAATTACAATTATAGCTTGTGGAGAAACAATAACAGTAACATTTACAGAAACAGATGATAAGTTTTACATTAATAATGGACCAATAGTAATTGATTTTACATATAATCAAGCAAGCAAAACATGGACACCTACAATTAGAAACAGTGCACAATTAAGAGATGTTGTATCAATAGTTCAACAAGGAGACTGGTTTGAATTTAAATTGAACATTATAAATATTGCAAAAATTGAAGATTTAATACTAACAAAACTAAACAAATTAATTCCAGGAGAAAAATTACCAGGAATTGAATTCCAAATTGTTCTAAAAAATGCTACAGATATGAATAATAACTCTAACTTAAGAGTAGTAACAGATGCAAATGGAAATATAGAACTTGGAACACTTAAGGTATTAGATCCAAATGAAGATATAGTTATTACAATTACAGAAACAGGAGTTCCAACAACAAATGTAAACTACAAAGGTTTATATGGAGGAGGAACAGCTACAATTACAATAAGACACGCTACTAATGGTTGTCAAGTAAGAGTAATTGGAGCAGATAGAGATGTAGTTGAAGCAGAATATGATTTAGAGAAAAATATGGTAATACTACAAATCTACAATGAAATTACAATAGACCTATCTGGTGAAGTATGGCTTGATGGTCAAACTGGTATAAAACCAGTACAAGCACCAAATAACAAAAAAGATGCAGGAGAACAAAGATTAGAAAACATAAAAGTAGTTGCAAAAAGAGTATCAGATAATGCAATTATAGATACAAAATATACAGATAAAAACGGAATATATGAATTTAAAGACCTTCCAGCAAGTTTAACAGGAAATGTTCAATATGTAATAGAATTTACATATGATGGAATTAACTATATTGCAGTAACACCACATGTTGGAGCAGCAAATGAAGATTCAGATGGCCAAGAAATTGATAGAGCTGCATTTAATGCAAGATTTGCTACAATAGTTAAAGACAAAGCCATAGGAACTGATGGAACAGTTACAAATCTAACATATTCATATGATGCAACAAGTGCAAAACTACAAACAATGAATGGAACAGAAGTAAAACCAGAGTTTGCAATGGTAGCTACAACAGAACCAACAAGATATAATGAAAATACAAAAGACATCGATTTAGGTTTAGTAAAGAAAGCTGTTGACTTAGCAACTTTAACAGACCTATATTCAGCAACAGTATCAATAAATGGGGAATCAAAGAGATATAATTATAACGATTTAAGCAAACTAGATGGAAGTTTAATTGTAAGTGGAGATGTACAACCATCATATAACTTATACCTTTACAATTCAGACTATAACTATAGAATTGGGGATTATAAAGGGCTTGGAACAAGTAAGCTTTATGAAGGAATGAACCCAGCACAAAATGGTGATATGGCAAAAACAATTGCTAATGAATTAGATATTGAATTAACATATCAAATACTATTAAACAACCAAAGTGCAACAACAGCAACAGTTAACTCAATTGCATATTATTATGATGCAAGATTAGAATTAGTAACACCAATTACAGATGCTGTATTAGAGGGAACTGTAACTATAGATGATGTAACATATAATAAATTATTAATTCCAATAAACCAAATATTTACTGATACAGCAAATCAAGGTGTAACAAGCATTGCATTTAAAGTTGGAAAGGATAGTACAGGTTCACTTAAATTAGGTGATATTAAAAATTGGATAGAAATAATATCATACTCAACAGATGCTGGCTGTATAGATATTGACTCTGCACCAGATAACATCGAAGTACATAAAACTGAAGATGATACAGATGATGCAAGAGGAGTAAATATTCAAATAAACATAGCAGATAGAACAATATCAGGTTATGTTTTCGAAGACCAAAAAGATGGTGACCATGGAAATGGTAGATATGACAGTGGAGAGCAAGTAATTGATGATGTAATAGTACAATTAATAGAAATAAAAGAAGTAACTGTTGGAGGAGTAACAAACAACCTAGAATATATTTGGCAAGAAACAACAACAGGTTCAGATGTAGTAAAATATATTACAACAGATGGAAAAAATACTGGAACATACAATGTTGCAAAACAAAATGGAACATATACATTTAAAGGTTTTATACCAGGTAATTATGTAGTAAGATTTATATATGGAGATGGAACATATTGGGATAGTGCAATTAATACAAATAATATCTTAAAATATAATGGACAAGACTATAAATCAACTATAGATAGTAGCTACAATAAAAAATGGTATGATAGTGCAGCATATGCAGCAAATAGTTCAATGGCAAGAGACAATGAAGCAAGAAGATTAGAAGAAATGAACTATGCAATGCAACCAGGAAGAAGCTTATCAGATTTATTAATCGATAGCAAAGAAAAACTTGCCAATACATGGATGTGTGCAGAAACATCACTAGTTAAAATTCCAATTTCAGATACAGATGATACATCACTTGTAGTAACAAGAGGAATAAACTTTGGTTTAGAAACAAGAGCACGTTCAGAGTTAATGCTTGAAAAACACGTAACATATGTAAAAATTGAAGGTGTAACAGAAGCAACAGCAGATATATATGATTACACTGATGATAAAGGAATGATGAAATTTAGAAACATACAAGGTAAAGCATTTAACCCATTATCTACACCAACAATAAAAGAAAAAGATGAAAGAGGTTCATGGATATTAGAAACACAAATTGATAAAATTAGAGGAAAAGTTCAAATTAACTATACTTATAGAATTCTAAACAATGGTGAACACGAATATCTAGGAAGAGATTTAGTTCAAGCAGTAGCTGATGGTACAACCTATGAACAAGTATATAACTTGGTAAAAGAAAATATGAAACAATCAAAACATGTAATTGGTACTTATATAGGAACAAATTATTATACAGGAGAAACAGGACTAAATGATATAGAAGTTGGAGCAAGATTTAAAGTCGAAGATTACCTAAATAATACTAAAAACATAGGTGGAGCATTTACAACAGTTGAAGAGAACAAAACATTCCCAATACTTGAAAGTGTTGGCAACCCAAAAACACAAACAGTAATTGTTTTACAAACAGATATAATTGAGTTAGGTGCAGGACAAGAAAACACAAGTACAATCTTAAATACAGAAAGAGACATAGACACAACAAGTACAAAGAAAGAATTTACATACAGAAGTTATGCAACTCAATTAGTACCAGTAGATGGTATAGTTACAAGCAGAACAGGTACATTAGACAAAGCATCATTACTAGGAAACCTAAAATATATACAAGGAAACACAAGAGATATTAAACTTTCAGATTTAATTAACTATAGTGAAAATGATGAGTATATTGCAGAATCAGTAGTAATCACTGTTGAAACAGGTGCTGACCAAAAATCACCAGTATTACTTATAGCATCAATAACAGGTGGCTTAGTATTAATAGCAGTTGGAATAATCTTAATCAAAAAGTTTGTAATTAAATAATAAAGACAAAACTCCAGAGAAAATCTGGGGTTTGTCAATTCTCAAAAAAAGAAACAGCAAATCAGCTGTTTCTTTTTATTATAAAGATTGAATTCTTTTTATTTCATCTGGCTTATTTGCTAAGATATCTAAAAATACTTTAGCAATCTCAGGGTCAAATTGTGTACCAGAATTCTTAATTATTTCTTCTATTACAACATCCATTGGAAGCGAATCACGGTATGAACGTTTAGAAGTCATTGCATCGAAAGAATCTGCAACGGCAGCAATTCGTGCAAAATAAGGAATTTCTTCGCCTTTTAGCTTTCCTGGGTATCCACGTCCATCAAATCGTTCATGATGATGCTTAACTATAGGAATAATGTCCTTGAAAATCGTTGCATTTGAAAGTATATGGGCGCCAATAGCAGGGTGATTTTTAATTTCAGAATATTCTTCATCATCTAATTTTGTAGTTTTTAGTAATATGCTATCAGGAATTCCAATTTTTCCAATGTCATGGAATAAACCACCAATTTTTAGAGTTTTTAGATCATCTTCAGAAAGTCCAAGAGCCTCACCAATTAAAACAGAATAAGCAGAAACTCTATCTGAATGTCCTCTAGTATAAGCATCCTTTGCTTCAACAGTGAAACGTAGTATTTCAATAGTTTCCATGTAAGCAGATTCTAGTTTATCATATGTAGTTTTTAATTCATCATTAATCTTTTTTATAAGCTGCATTTGAGAGACAGCCTTAATTCCAGATTCAATTAACAATAGAAGCTGGTCAAATTTATCACTTTTTTCACAATATCCTTGAATATCTAATCTTTTTATTGTATCAAGGGGGGGAGCTAAATCCTTATGGCCAGTAAGCAATAAGATATATAAATCCTTGTTGAATTTCCTTATTTCTTCAACAACTTGGTCACCATGGATAGGTGTCATTAAAAAGTCTAGTAGCATTAAATCAAAATGTTCGGTTCTTACTTTTTCAATTGCTTCTAAAGGGTTAGTTACACCAACAAAAGTATAGCCAGCTTTAGATAAGAAAACTCTTAAAGAATCAAGAATTCCCACTTCATCATCAACAGCTAATATTCTATATTGCAGGTTTTCACTTGTATGAATATTCTTACGCATAATAATATACCTCCAAAAAATTATTCTGCATATATTATATAATAAATTCAAAAAAAAACAAGAAAAAACAAAAAAAAAAGTGGAAAATACTTGTAAAATATGGTATAATCAAAAAGGTAACATAATTTACACAAGGAGAAAATTATGGTTTTTAAAGATTATTATAAAATATTGAATTTAGATACAAGCAAAGTAACTCGGAAGCGAAATAAAACTAGCATTTAGAGAACAAGCCAAAAAATATCATCCAGATATTAATAACCAAAGTAGCCAATATGAGGAACGCTTTAAAGATATAAATGAAGCATATAGGGTTCTATCAGATAGCAGTAGCAAAAGAAAATATGATAGAATTTGGAATTCAAAGGTTGGCAGAAAGAAAAAACAAGAACAAAATGCAGAAACAAAACAAGAAAGAGGTTCTGTAGCACACGAATTTTTCAATATGTTCTTTGGTGAAACAGAAAAAGCTCCAATGAAAGAAAATAAAAACATTCCAGCAAAAGGCGAAAATATAGAAACAGAGATAAACGTAAAATTAGAAGATGCATATTATGGGGCAGAAAAAAAGATCTCATTAAGAACAGTAAAAGGACAAATGAAAACTTTTTCTGTAAAAGTTCCAGCAGGCATTAGAAATGGCGAGAAAATAAGACTTTTAGGGCAAGGAAAAGAAGGCGTAAATGGTGGAAAAAATGGAGATTTGTTTATAAAAATTAACATAGAGAATAACAAAAAATTTAGGCTAAATGGTTGTGACATTATTACAAGTGTAGCAGTTTCTCCATGGGAAGCAGCTTTAGGAAAGAAAATTAGTATAGATTCAATAGAGGAGAATATAAACTTAAATATACCAGCAGGCACACAAAGTGGAGAGCAAATTATAATACCTAATAAAGGCTATAAAGATGGTTTAGGAGGAAGAGGAAACTTAATTGCAGAAATAAAAACTGTAGTTCCAAAAGAGCTTTCAGAAAAAGAAAAAGCACTATTTACTGAACTACAGAATATATCTACATTTAACCCAAGAGCTATGTAATTACTTTATATCATTGTTTTCACATATAGAAAGAAGCAACTCAATTTGTTTAAGTTCATCATCTTGTTTTAATGCATAAAACAAAGCAGTTGCAATTGAACAATCATCTAAATAAAAGTTTGAAGTGGAAATTAAATCAGAGATAGTAGTAAATTCTATACTACTATCTTTTTGTTGTATTTGATTTATTACAAATGATGTTATTTTATTTTTTAAAAGTTCAATACATCTGTTATATTGTTTGGTTTGAAAGTAATTTTTCAAAATATCATTATCTAACATTATCTTCACCAACTTCTACATAATTATTTTGTTTTTTAGTATACCTTTTTCCAGTTTTTAAATCAGTGTAAATAATAGGTTTACGGGATAAGATAGGCTTACCATTTGAATCACTTTTTACCTGTTGCATTAAATGAGGTGGAAATTTACCATTTGTTAAAAAATATAGATGCTCCCAGAAATTCTTATTTGGTCCATTTTTTACACCTTCTCTAATAAAAGGTTTATGCCTTTTGGGAATTGGCATAGTAATACTAGACTTAATGAGTTTGTTATTAACAATAAAATCTTCATTTCCTTGATATTCAGGAATAATATAGTTATAACCTTGGCCTTTTAGTATATCCATTAAATCATCTTTTTTCATATGAAAACGAAAAGGTCTATTAAAGCCTTCAACATCAAAACCTAATAACACTTTAGAACCCTGAGTAACAGAATCGAAAAATACTCCATTATCTAATAGTTCATTTCTTATAACGCCCCAATTTTTTAAATGTGGGTTATCTAAAAGCCCCTTTACTATTGGCGTAAGAGTTGTGTCTTTTTTATAATAGGCAAACATTTTCAAGTTTGTAAAAGGAGCCGAAAAAACAGAATCTGTTAAAAAGTGATTATCCCCCTGTAGTTGCTTTGAAAAATAGCTAGTGTATGCTTCTCCAATTTGTTGCTGCACTTGTTTATAGAAATTTGTATAATCTCGAGAAAGAGGGTCAGAAAAGTTTATTCCTTGCTCAACTTCCTTTGAAAGCACATATTTCTGATGAAGTAAAAATGATTCTCCTAGTAAATCAGAAATAAATGTATATTTTTGCAAAGCCGAAATCAAACTACTTTCACTGGGTGAAAACTGAGTTTTTCCATCTATTATATCTTGCCATAAATCTAAAGAATTAATGGCAGAAAAGGCTTTATCCATATGAGTTGCTTCTTTTGCAAATCTATTGCACCAAAAAGCACTAAGAAAGCAAAGTTCTTCTGCATCTAAAGATTTCAAATAGTCTTCGCAAAACACATCATCTAAACCAACAGAATCTTTATCAAATTGAAGTGTGGAAAAATCGTACTTTAAATTTGATATACCAGAACTCATACACTCATTTTGATATTTGGCTAAATAAGACTCAAGCAAACCAAAGCCACGGAAGTATCTATGTAAAGCTTCTAAAAAGGATATTTGAGCTTCTTTTATATAATCTTCACAGCCTTTTTTTTCGCTTTTTAACATTTCAATTATTCTATCGTTTAATGTTTTTTTACTTAATATTTTTGAAGCTATTGAAATAAAATTTTTGGCATCTTCAGGGGATGCTCCTTCAAGATTTATATCTTGCAAAGTCATTCCAGGTATAAAACCTAACCTTTCAGCAGTAGATTCAACAATAGATACTTCATCAATTGCATTAATTAAAGCCAGTTTTTTTGAACGGTCTAAATTAGAAGTATATACTGTGTGGGTATTTGGCTTATCTTTAAGGTGAGGGTATTCCTGAGTTATATAGCCAATATCTCGCAAAATACTGTTAATTGCATGAAGCTCATAAATACTAGAATCTATATAAGAGTATTTTGAACATGAGTCAAAAATACCATCTACAAAAACTTCTAAAGTGTCTTTTAATTCAGCTATATCACTTATTTCATATTTTTTTATAAAAGCTTGGATAATAGGAATGTAAAAATTTATTCCTTCCCTTAAATTAGAAATTGAGTGTGCAGGGGGAATAAAATTTTTTGCACTATTAAACCTTTGCACTATTGTCTTATCAAGCATTAAAATCACCTATATAAATTATACTATTTATATAGGTGAAAAGCAAATTATTTGTACATTTTTTTTATTCTTTCAATTGCATTTTTTTCCAGTCTTGAAACCTGAGCTTGAGAAATACCAATCTCGTTTGCTACTTCCATTTGAGTTCTTCCATCAAAAAATCTCCTTGATATAATAGATTTTTCTCTATTGCTTAACTTTTTCATAGCTTCTGCAATGGTTAAAGTTTCGGCCCAAAATTCATCTGTATTTTTAGAATCTTTAACTTGATCCATAACATAAATACTTTCACTTCCTTCATTATAAACCGGTTCTTGAAGTGATATTGGGTCTTGAATGGAATCTAAACTTACAACAACGTCTTCTTTATCTACACCAAGCTCTTTTGCAATATCTTCAATTGTAGGTTCTTGTTGCTTTTCCTTAAATAATCTCTCTTTTGTTTGCAGAGCTTTATATGCTAAATCTCTCATTGAACGGCTAACACGAATTGGATTATTATCTCTTAAATGTCTTCTAATTTCGCCAATAATCATAGGAACAGCATATGTTGAAAACTGAACATTTAAGTTCATGTCGAAATTATCAATAGCCTTAATTAAGCCAACACAACCAACTTGAAATAAATCATCAATTTCCTCGCCACGGCCATTAAATCGTTGGATAATACTTAGAACTAGTCTTAAGTTACCATTTATAAATTCTTCTCTTGCCTCATTATCTCCGTTTTTAATTTTTACTAGTAATTCATTTTTTTCTTTATTTGTTAGAACAGGTAATTTTGCAGTATTTACAGAAGCAATTTCTACCTTGTTTATCAAATAAAAACCTCCTTTAGACTGTGATATAATCATTATTTCCAAAAGAGGCAAAATTATACTGTATGAAAGAATAGCTTAAGATTATTTTTAGATTGTAATATGGTCTTTAATTGTAGAAAATTTTGCTTCACCAATTCCACTTACATTCATTAAATCTTCAATTTTTTTAAAATTACCATTTTGATTTCTGTAATTAATAATTTTAAGAGCAGTTGAAGCTCCAACACCAGGAAGAGTCTCTAGTTCTGCTTGTGTTGCAGTATTTATATTAACCATATTAGAACTTGAATTTGTATCTTGAATAATTACATTTTCACCAGCATCATTAGAAACAGTTGCTGTGTCTATTGGTTCATAAATACTTGGCACATGAACCTTTTGCCCATCTTTTAAAACATAAGCTAAATTGATTTTAGAAAAATCTACAAGAGAAGTTGCCCCACCAGAAGCTTCGATTGCATCAGAAATTCTTGCACCAGTCTCTAAGTATTTTATACCAGGAGACGCCACTTCACCATCAATATGTATTGCTATTTGTTTGCTTTCTTCTGGTATAGAAGGAGAAACAGTATTTTCTATAAAATCAGATACGTTAAAACTTTCCTTATTTAAGTCTTTAGTTATAAAATAAATTGCTATTGCAATAATCACAAGCAATAGTATTAAAGAAATTAGTAATTTTTTGTCGAATTTTTTCATAAAAACCTCCTAAAATATTGTTTTTTTTATAAAAATATATTATATTATTACATGAGAAAGGAATGATGCCTTGATATGAAATTAAGAAAAATATTAATAATTGTAGCATGCTTAATTGCTATCCTAATGCCGTGTGTGCAAGCTAAGGAGCCGGAAATAACGGCTACATCAGGAATGGTTATAGACTGCATAGATGGTAAAATATTATATAGTAAAAATGCAGATGAAAAGCTATACCCAGCAAGTTTAACAAAGGTTTTAACAGCAATAATAGTTGTAGAAAAATGTGGTTTGCAAGATAATGTAACAATTAACCAAAGTGCTATAGATAAAGTAGAATCAGGTTACTTAACAGCAAATTTAAAAACAGGAGAAGTTTTTACAGTAGAGCAACTTTTAAACTTACTACTTATATCTTCATATGATGATGTGGCAAATGCACTAGCAGAGCATGTCGCAGGAAGTGAAGAAGAATTTGTTAAAATGATGAATGAAAAGGCAAAAGAAATTGGCTGTACAAATAGCAATTTTCTAAATTGCCATGGAGAGCATGATACAAACCATTATTCAACAGCACATGATATGGCTTTAATTGCAAACTATGCAGTTAAGTTGGAAACTATAAGAAATATTGCACAAGTTACAGAATATGGTCTTCCGGCAACAACAATTTATACAGGAAATGATAGATATTTTTATACATCAAATGAAATGCTACAAACTGGAAGCAAAAACTACTACAAATATGCAAAAGGTTTGAAAACTGGTTTCACAACACCAGCAGGAAATTGCTTAATGGCATATGCTGAAAAAAGTGGTTTAAAGCTTGTTTCTGTAACAATGAAATCAACAACATCTAATAGTAGATATGAAGACTCAGAAGCAATTTTAGAATACGCTTTTGATACAAATACAATAAGAACAATAGCTGAAGCTGGTACTAATATTCAAACAGTAACTGTTAAGAAAGCAAGAAAAGAGGATAAAAAGTTAAATATGGTATTAGAAAAACCAATTACAGCAGTAGTTAAAGTTGAAAATGAAGAAACACCTATAGAGCCACAAATTAATTTAAACTCAAAGATAAAAGCACCAATTAAAAAAGGAACTGTACTTGGAACAGTAAGCTATGAGATAGAAGGCAAGACTTATACAGGAAATTTAATTGCAGAAAATGATGTAAAGAAAAGCAAAACAGGTTTAGTATTTTTACTAATATTTATTGGTTTGATAGTTTTATTTGGAGGCTTAAGAATATTAGAATTATATAAAAGAAATCAAACATTAAATAAAATAAGAGGAAAAAAGAAATAGATTTTCAGCCCTTTGAAATAAGGGCTGAATTTTTTTTTTATTAATCATTATTTGCTGTTTCATTATCAGATGCTAAATTGTTATTTTCAGAAACATCAGAACTTTCAGCGGTTTTTCCATTGAATAATTCATCAACAAGTTCTTTTGTACCTTCTTCATCATTAAAGAAGAACCAAATTCCATTAACAACATCATCTATACCAGGAATTCTTCCAACCTTTATTGCGTCCATATTCATATCAACGGCATATGGTATGTAATCTTTTAATAGGTCTAAATCTAGGTTTGTTTTTACATATGCTTTAAATATATCAATTATGTTAGAAATTTCAGTAACGTTTTTGAATTTTAGTGTTTGCTTTGCAATGGCAACTACAACATCACGTTGAGTTCTAGAACGTCCATGGTCTTCAACACCATTACCATAATCAAATGGGTAAGAGATTCCATTGTTGTTATGTCTAAATCTAACTAATTGTTCAACTTGTGCACCTGTTAATTTTTGGTAACCCTTAGATAAGTGAATATATAAGTCTTGAGTTGGGTCATCATAATTCATATCAATTGGAACATCAAAGTATAAGCCACCAATTTGATCCACTAATTTAATTAATGCTTCTGTATCAACAAGTATGTAGTATTTTAGGTTTAAACCAGTAATCTTGTTTACAGCTTCTATAGTTTTTTCAGGTGTTTCACCATCGTTATATAATGCATTAATTTTATGGTAATATTTTGCCTTTGACTTATCATCACCAATAAAAGTATCTCTTGGTATAGACATTAAAGCCGCATCTTGAGTTTTTGGGTCATATGATGCTACAATAATTGTATCGGACATACCAGTGCTCTCTCCAAGAATAAGTATTTGAAGCTTGTCTAAGTTCTTTAAAGTTTCCTCACTATGTCCAAGCATTGCACCAGTAAACTTTGAAAGAAAGCTTTTTCCAGGAGCTCTAATATAATTTATTACAAATACAATAAGTAATACTAAAAGTGCTAGCAAAAATATCTTTAATACAACATGTTTCTTTTTCTTTTTAACCTTTTTTGCTTTGTTATTATTTTCACTATTCAAATTTTCATCAATATTCTTTTGTTTTTCCATAAATCCTTCCATCCTTTCATAATATAATAATAAGTGCGAATAATAGTATATCAAAAAATCAAAAAAAAATCAACTAATTTCAAGAAAAATGTTGACAGAACAAAAAAAATGTGTTATTATTTAATATGTTCATGAATGGACCAGTAGCTCAGCTGGATAGAGCAACGGCCTTCTAAGCCGTGGGTCGGACGTTCGAGTCGTCTCTGGTTCACCAGTTAAAAAACGTTATATCAAAGGATATAGCGTTTTTTTTGTATAGCTTAAAATCATAAAAATTAAATTTAAAAGGGATTGAAAAAAATATATGCTCAAAATGAAAAAAAGTATCAAGATATGATACAAGAAAAATATAACATAGATAATATCTTTAAGAAAAATGAAGAAATTATAGAAAACAAGCAAGAACAAAAGAACGATATGCAAATTGTAGTATATAAAAATTCAGTTTTAAAAAGAATAGTAAACAAAATATTGAACTTTTTGCATTTGAGATAGAGAATGTTATAAATCTAACCTTTCGAACCTCTTTTACCTAGTTTGCATAATATATACTAGGTAAAGGAGGAGAAAAATGGCAAGTTACATAGTTGAAGGGGGAGAAAGGCTAGAAGGCGAAGTTAATGTATCAGGTTCAAAAAATGCATCTCTTCCAATAATAGCAGCAAGTATATTAAGTGGGAAAACTACGACTTTATATAATGTACCTAATATTTATGATACAAAAACAACTCTAGAAATACTAAAATTACTTGGGTGCACTGTAACAAAGAAACATGGGAAAATAATTATAGATTCTAAGAATATAAAATCACAAGAAATACCAAATGAACTAATGAGAAAAATGAGATCATCAGTAATACTAGCTGGTGCAATATTGGGAAGGTTTAAACATGCAATATTTTCATACCCAGGAGGTTGTGACATTGGTACAAGACCAATAGACTTACATTTAAAAGGTTTTGAAAAGCTGGGCATAAAAATTGAAGAAGGAAGCGGATATATTAAATGCTCATGTGATAAGATTGTAGGAAATAACATTCAATTAGATTTCCCATCTGTTGGAGCAACCGAAAATATTATATTAGCATCTATATTTGCAGAAGGGGAAACAATTATAACAAATGCAGCAATGGAACCTGAAATAATTGACCTTCAAAACTTCTTAAACAAAATGGGTGCAAAGGTTGAAGGCGCAGGAACGAATGTTATAAAAATTACAGGAGTTAAAAATCTTAAAAACGTTAGTTATAACATTATGCCAGATAGAATAGAGGCAGGAACTCTGTTATGCATGGGGGCAATTTCTGGAGGAGAATTAGTATTAAACAATGCAAAGCAAGAGCACATAACACCAGTAGTACATAAGCTAGAAGAAGCAGGAGCAAAAATAACCTTAGAGAAAAACAGAATAATTTTAAAGGCACCTAAAAAATTAAAAGCAATAGATGTTAAAACAATGCCATATCCAGGATTTCCAACAGATATGCAATCTGTTTTTGTAAGCTTGCAAACAGTTGCAAAAGGAACTTCTATGATGGTAGAAAATATTTTTGAGAATAGGTATAAATACGTAAATGAACTAACAAGAATGGGAGCTAAAATAACAGTTGAAGGGAAAGTCGCAATAGTAAAAGGTGTAAGGAAGCTTAGTGGTGCAGAAGTGAACTCGACCGATTTAAGAGGCGGCGCAGCCTTAGTTACAGCAGCTTTAGCAGCTAGAGGAAAAAGTAAAATTAATAATATAGAGTATATATTAAGAGGGTATGAAAATTTAGATAAAAAATTAAAAAACATAGGGGCAAAAATAAAAATTGAAAAATAGCTAAAATTTCCAAATTTTTATTGAAATTTTAAGCGAAATATTATAAAATATCATTGGTTAATTATATATTAATCAATGATATTTTTTATGAAAGGAGAACCTTTCAAAGTGAAAACTCAGATTAAAGCTAATAAAAAAGTGAAAACTAATAATACTAAAAAAAAGCAAACTAAAAAGAAACCAAATAATAAGAAGAAAAGTATTATAAAAAGAAGAATTGCTGCAATATTACTTCTTGTAATTTTTGTTGGAGTTTTATTAGGTTTAATCGTATTTTCAGGTTTATTTAATATAAAACATATTACAATAAGAAATAACAATAAAGTTTCAACAGAAGAAATCTTACAAAATTCACATCTTGTGGTGGGGGCAAATATGTTTAAAATTTTGAACATTAATATAATTAATGGAATTAAGGCTAATCCTTATATTGAAGATGTTAAGGTTACTAAAAGGTTAAATGGAGAAGTTATAATAGATGTTCAAGAAAGAGTTGCTACATTTATTCTTGCAGTAAATGGAGAATATGCATATATAAATAATCAAGGCTATATTTTAGAGGTATCGCCAGTGGCTCTGGAATTACCAACTCTTGAAGGAGTTGAAACAACTGAAATTGCAAGTGGTGGTAGGTTAAATTTAGAAGATCTAAAAAAACTTGATGTTGTAATTCAAATTATGAATGCTGCAGAAGGAAATGGTATTAAAGAAAAAATCGCAGCTATTGATATTTCAGATTCTACAAATTTTGTTTTGAAAATTCCAAGTGAAAACAAGACTGTTGATTTTGGAGACGGCTCAAATATTAATGTGAAAATTTTATGGATAATTGATTTAATGAATAATAAAGAAAAAGGCGTTCCTGGTACAATAGTTCTTAATGTGCCAAACATAAAGAAAGTGTATTTTAGGGAACAAGTGTGAGAGGAGAGGTAAATGAAAAAGGTAGCTATTACGCTTGGTTGTGTGTGTTTAATTCTTACAATTGCAATTTATATTCAAATAAAAACAGTAAACAGCATCACAAATGAAGAAGGTATTTCACTAAATGGTAATGCTGAACTTAAAGGAGAAGTTTTAAGGTGGAGACAAGCCTCTAAAGACATTTATAAAGAATTGGAAGATGCTGAAACAAAGCTTGAAGAAACAAGAAATAAAGTTGCAACAAGTAACAATGTAGATACTGAGGTTGAAGCACAGATTAAAAAAAATAATGCACTTCTAGGTCTTACAGAAGTTAAGGGAAGCGGAATTATAATAAAATTAGATGACAATAGAGAAGTAAACAGCAACGAAGTATTAGATGTAAGTTCACTTTTAGTGCATGAGCAGGATTTAAGACATATTGTAAATGAATTATTTAATGCCGGTGCAGATGCAATTTCAATTAATGGTAAAAGAATTGTAAGCACAACAGCAATTCTTTGTGATGGAAATATTATAAGAGTAAATGATGAAATTGTTGGAGTTCCAATAGAAATTAAAGCAATAGGTTTTCCAGAACATTTATATTATGATGTTGCATTAAGACAAGGTGGATATCTAAGACTAATGGCAGAAGATGGAGTAATAGTAAATGTTCAAAAAAGTGATGATATTACAATTCCTAAATATGAAGGTGTTTACAAATATGAATATATTGCTACAAAATAGAAAGAAAGGGTAGAAGTATGAAAAAAGCAAAGATAAAAAAGGGTAAAATTACAATTACTATAACCATTGGAATAATGGCATTTATTCTAACAATGCTAATTTTCATTCAAGTAAAAACAATTAGTCAAACTGATATTTCGGAACTCGAGATAATGAAAGAAAGTGAGCTAAAAACAGAGCTTACAGCCTTAAAAACAAAATATAATGAAACATTAGCAAAAGTTACAGAAACAAATAACAAAATTTTAGAATATGAAACAGCTATTAATGAAGGAAACGAGGCTTCCCAGTTATTACAAAGAGAGTTAAAAGAAACTGAAGATTTACTTGGAAAAAATGATGTAACAGGTCCAGGCATTGTAATTACAATGGATAATGGAACAGCAAAAAAACAAATTAAAGCTGATGATTTATTAGAACTTATAAATACTCTTAAAAGTGCAGGAGCAGAAGCAATATCAATTAATGACCAAAGAATAGTATATGATAGCTATATAGCAGATATAAATGAAGCAAATAGAATTACAGTAAATGGAACAAGAATAAATGCTCCACCATATATAATAAAAGCAATTGGTAATACAACTTATCTTGAAAGTGCAGTTTCACAGAAGAAATATGGATATATAGATGTAAAAATTTCAGAAGGAAAAAATGTAACACTTGAAAGACAGGAAAGTATTACAATACCAAGATACAATAAAAATTTAAACTTTGAATATGTAAAGGGGGATGAATAGAATGGTTTTCGTAGCAATTTTAATAGGCTGTATAATAGGTGCAATAATAGGAGCAAATGGACCAGTAATCTCATATGAATATTCAGGATATCTAGCAATAGCAATAATTGCAGCACTAGATTCAGTTTTTGGAGGTATTACATCAGTACTAAATGGAAAGTTTGATTTAAAGATTTTCATATCAGGTTTTTTTGGAAATGCTATATTATCAATTATGCTTACATGGCTTGGAGTAAAACTAAATGTAGATATATACTTAGCTGCAATTGTTGTTTTTGTAGGAAGAATGTTTACAAATCTTGCAATAATTCGTAGATATTATATAGATAAATGGAGCAAAAAAATAGAAGAAACAAGAAAGAAAGAACATAAAAAAGAGACAGTTTAATGTCTCTTTTTTTGTATGCTTTTTACATTATTATTTTAAGCAAAATATTATTATTATAACAAATTGAGCCTAAAGTTGATGAATTAATTGCATCTAACACAGAAGCATCAAGCATTGGAGCAATTAGTGAAATAACAGCAAAACCTACAAAAACAATAAATAAACCTTCTATAATTCCATAAATTGTACCGCCTAATTTATTAAATTGCTTTAGAATAGGAAGTTTTGCAATTAAATCTGCAAGAGCAGTAACGAATTTTAGCACAATTTTAGCAATAATAAAAATTAATATTAAACACGCTGTCTCAATTAATGTATTACTACAAGATTTTGCAATACTTTGAACAGTATTCTCACTGTTTTTTAATATAATAGATGGTAGACTTTCAGATAAATCAACTTCATCTGTATCTGTTTTTCCTTCAGGTAAAATTTTGTCGGTTATTTTAGTTTCAATAGTTTCATCAATATTTGTATTTTCAATTACAATTTTAGCAACAGGTTTATAAAGCATAAAAGCAAGAATAATTGCTATGAAAAATGTACATAGTTTAAAAGCAACTTTTACAAGACCACGTTTATAACCTAAAAATACAAATAACAATACAATGGCAAGAACTATTAAATCAACTGCAATTGCCATGTTATCACCTCCTATAAACTTAAGAATTCTATTTTGTTTTTATAAACAATTCCAGCAACATTATTTGAAAGCACAATAGACTGAACTTCTTGATATGAAGTATAATCTTTAATAAGCCATCCAGAATTATTAATAAATAAAACTTCTGAACCATAATTAATTGCAATTACATTGCCATAAACTTCCATAGATTTTGGTTCTTTTTCTAAAGTATATGTTTTTTTATCTAAAGTAACTGAATCAATCATTTGCAATTCAAAACTAGAAGAAAATGCACCAGAATTTTTCTTTTCAACTTGTATAATTTTATTGTTAATATCCGCAAATAGAATATTTGAGGCTTCAAAATTACAAACTTCTTCTAGGTTATTATTTTTTATAATATCTATGTGATTATCATAAAGACATACTAAATTATTTGAATTACAATAATCAATGCTTATAACAAAATTATCAATAGGTGCAACGTAATTGTACTCGATAGTATCAGGGCTATTTTGCAAAGTTTTATCAATAGATATTATTTTTATACTAGATTGTATGCTAATTCCTGAGAAGTTAGCTTCTGCAAGTGCTAGATACTTGTTATCGTTAGATATTGCAGAATCAATTATATAAGACTTAGAAAGATAACTTGTAAATAGCTCACTGCCTTGTTCATTATAAACTTTACAAATGTTTTTATATGTTGTATCAGATATAGCAATAGCAACATAACCATTTTTATTTAGAGATACTTGAGTAATGTTTCCTTCAACACTTTTTTGCCACACAATATCTTTGCCATTAATTAAATAAATTTTACTACCATTTCTTTCAGCAACACAAAGGTATTTACCAGAAGATTCAAATATTGGCTCTGAAATATCTATATCAAGTGTATATGTTTTATTGGCAGATTCATTGTAATATGTTAAAACATTTCTTTCTAAAGTTACAATATAGTTATTAAAAGCATAACTATAGCAATCTTCAGTATCTATTTTGGGCAAAGTATTTTCACTAATATTTTTTCTAAAAACATTCTTATCAAAAAATACTCTTACTGCCATGTTTTTATTATATAGTATTGAAAATACTATTGTTAAAATAATTATCAAAATAATAAGTATTAATATAAAAACTTTCTTCTTATTTAATTTTCTATTCATATGTAAAACCTCTATATACTTATATCAATAAAACACAAAATTTTCAAGGTGTTTTTGAAAAAAACAGTATAAAAATTATTTGAAATAAACCGCAGTAAACCTAAAATCGGATATAGCAAATTAAGTAGTGTTGCAAAACCTATATGGCTAAGAATAATTGAAACCAAGCAAATTACTGCAGCAGTTATTTTATAGCTTTTTGAACTTGAAAGATTTAAGTTGTTTAAAAAGCTATAACCATTTGATATTGCTGTTGTAAAGATAGCACCTAAAATTAAAATTCCACAAAAGTATTTGTAAACTGAACCTGATTTTGCTGCAATATAAACAGTTGGAAGTTCTAAGAGCTTAATTTCAGTAAAATAATAATTAAGTAACAAAAATATAATAGCAGTCATAAATAAAAGAAGGAACATAGTTACAAAAGATACAAATTTTGCCTGCACAAAATTTGTAACATATTTTTTCAAAGTAATTAAAATAGGAAGAGCTATTATTAAGTTATAACTAGCATAAAGAATAGCTCTTATAATAAACCTATAATTTAAATCTATGGATAGATTAGTAACATTAGTAAAACAATTCATATTTTTTAGGCCAAGCACAAGGATAATAAATATTAAACAAGGAATGAATAGTAAATTAACTTTTACAATTCCATCAATGCTTTTCAAGAAGGTTATGAAAGACAGCATAGCCAGTATGAAAGCACCAAAAAAATATGGCAAACCATATTCTTGAGAGAAATATGCAGCAAAACCAGCCACCATAACAATAAAAGATATTAAAAGAAAAATGTTGATAATATTGCACAAAACACTAGTAATAAAACTAGACTTCCCAAAAAGCTTTTCAATGAACTCGCCATAGGAAGTAATGTTGTAACTAAGTATTATACAAAATGTTTTGTAAAGTACAAAACCAATAATTAGTTCAGAAATAATTAAACCTAAAAAGCCCCAAATACCATAAATATTAAAAAAAGTGAAAATCTCTTTCCCAGAAGCAAAGCCAGCTCCAATAATAGTTCCAATTATTACAAATATAGCTTTAAACATAAAATCACCTTTTAAAGTTTATGTTTTGGCATTTAAGTAAATACCTATTTGAAAAATAGTAGAAAAAATGTTATAATAAAAAAGGTGATTTATGTGAGAAAAAATAGCAGGAAAATTATCTATAGTGCAGTAGGAGCTTTATTAATATTAATAATATCAATTGTAATTATTATCGCTAGTCATAAAAACAACAAAACAAATGATTTCAAAGGAATAGAAGAAGAACAAATTGATAAAGAAAAATTAGAAATTGATTTTAATGATTTATTCAATAATGAAGAAAATGAATATGTATCTACCTTGTATAAAATTCAAGAAGATAAATCAGGTAAGTATAAAATAGAGGCACATATTCCTTACATACATGTTGATGATGCGATTGATAATAAAATAAATAATGAAATATATTCAGCTTTCGCGGATAAAATATTACAAGTATATAATAATAGTCAATTATATACAATAATAAAAATTAATTATGCAACAGCAGTTGAAAATAATAGATTATCTATTGCAATAAAATGTGTACTAAAAGAAGGAAGTAATGCCCAAAGAACTATTATTAAGACATATAATTATGATATTGAAACCAATCAACCAATAACAGTTGGAGAGCTTGTGCAGGAACAAAAAAAGGCAGATTTGCAAGACGAAATAAATCAGAAAATACAAATGAAAATCAAAAAAGAAAATACAATAGCAGATCAAGGGTATAATGTATATAGAAGAGATGCAAACAGTGAAATTTATCGATTGGAAAATGCAACAGAGTTTTATATAAAAAATAATATAATGTATATTATATATTGCTATGGAAACAATAGCTACACGAGTGAAGTTGATTTAATAATTACAAAAGTATAGAAAAACAGGCAAAGTATTTTTAAAATAAACTTTGCCTGTTTAATAATTATCATAATCATTAATTGTTCCTCTATTAAGCCTGAATAGCTTTTTAATTTTTCTAATAAACATACGGATAAAACCAAAAGTTTCTTTAGTTTGGTCAACAATTGTAAGAGCCATACATTCTTGCCTGAATAAACTAATGTCTCCAAACTTAAGAATTTCTTCTTTTTTATTCTCCAACGCATTCATCATATCACAGTAAAATGCATTGTAGAAGCTATATCCATCTGTTGTTCCTATTATATTTTTAAAGTTATATAATTTCATTTTAACTTCTCTTAAATCGTCCATTGTACTAATGCTATTATACGCACAAGCGAAACAATTTCTAATAATGAAATTTTGAATATTAAAAAACAATCTTTGAATTTGTGCTTTTTGATTTGTAATGATGTTATTTAATTCTTTTATATCACTTACTTTTTCACAAGTTTCTAATTCACTGTTATAGCAATTAAGTTCATTTTCTAAATGAAGAAGTTTATCCAACTGCCTTGTAAATCTATTATATATTCTTTTATTAAACTTAGCAATAAAAGTATTTTTAAATATTTCATTATTATTTAGAACACTATGGTATAAAGGATATGTTCCAGTAAAATAAGCAACTTCATTAACCAAAGTACATTCTAATGGATAGTAATTTGGGCTTATTGTATGAAGTGTAATTCCAAAATATTTTTCTTCTTCTATGTTTGCCATGTTGGCTTCAGAAGCCATTAGCTGAACAGCAGCTTCGTTAAGTGCTAAGCCAGAAGAAAAAGATGTTAAACCAACATATGTATTTGCCCCATTAAGTCGCTGGTCTTGTATAAAATGAATACACTCATGCATAGCTACTTCTGGTATGGCAGAAAAATCTATGTTTTCATTAAAGTAAATTGAATTACTATTAGAAACATATTTTGCACCACTAGAATCTTTAGGCATTGTAGCAGTATACATGTCAAGAGAGCAAAATGAGTTATATAAAGATTGTCTATCTAAATCATGCTCAGGAAAAGCAAGACATAGTTTAATAGCGATGTCTTTAGATATTGCTTTTATTTGATTAACACTTAAAGGTTTGATATTAACAATTCCTTCCTTCTTTAACAAATAATCTATACTCATCTGTAGCTCCTTTTAAAAATTCATTTGTACACCATAATTATACAACAAAATTTACCAAAAAATATTACAATAGTGTTAAATTTGTGTTACATAATTATTACAAGACGCGAAAATATCATAAAAATGTCATAAAACGTAGAGTGTTGTCTACTGTAAGAAGACACGAAACCTAAGAAAAATAAGCCATATTGACTATTTTAAAATTAATAATATAATAAATATGAGATATTGTGTAAAGGAGAGGGTTAACTTGGTACAGAAAAGAAGCAAACAAATTAAAATAACAATATTGATAATATTAATTATAGCACTTACAGCAGGTGGAGCAGTATGGTTTATAAACAGCAGAAGTAACAATGAAAACAATATACCTATTCAAGAAGAAAATTTGGATTTTTCTGCAAAGAGACTAATTGTTGTTACAGATGTAGAATTAAAAGAAACATACAATGCAACAAATGTAAATAAAACTAATAGCGGTAAATATGTATTAAAATACGCAACAGAAGAGGATACGAAAAAAGCATATGAGAGCTTAAAACAAGACGAAACTATACAAAGTGTGGATATAGATATAAATGTCAAATTACAAGAAGTGGAACCATTATTCATTACATACACCTCAAATGGACTAAATGCAAATTCTTGGGGACTTTTCACAATGGGACTAGATAAAACACAAAATCTTATAAATAACAGCACATCAAAAAATGATGTTATTGTTGCTGTTATAGATACTGGCTTTGATATAGAGAACGAATACATAACAAGCAATAATTTAGGTGATAGGATAGATAGTAGATATATAAACATAATGGACAATTCAAAAGACATGACAGATGAAAGCTCTCAAACAATTAATGAACAAACAGTACTACTTGGGCATGGAACACATGTTGGTGGAATTATTTTAGATAGTACTCCGGATAACGTTAAAATATTGCCAATAAAAGCAGGAGGAGCAGACGGATTACCACTTGTATACGTTTGTGAGGCATTACGCTATGCAATAGACCAAGGGGCTGACGTTATTAATCTAAGTTTAGGAGCAGAAAAACAATCAGCAACTATAGAAGAGGAATTTCAAGCACTTATTGAAGAAGCTATTCAAAAAGGTATAACAGTAGTTGCAGCAGCAGGAAATGGTGATGAAAATGGTATTAGAAAAACTGCAGATAATGTATATCCAGTAGCTTTTGATGATGTTATTGGTGTAGCTGCTCTAGGAACAGACATAATAACTACAACAAATGGATCAATAGACTATGAAAATTATGTTGCAGCAAAACAGTCAAATGTTTCAAATTTATCTTACACATCTTTTTCAAATTATGGTAAAGCTGTAGATTATTCAGCACCAGGTCAATATATATTATCTTTAACGCCAACTCAATCAGCAAGTGGTGTTTGTGGGCTTATGAGTGGTACATCTCAAGCTTCACCACATATTGCAGCAACTATTGCAACATTGAAAAGCTATAATAAAGATATTACATTAGCTCAAGTTAATAAAATTCTAGAATATTACTCATTAGATTTAGGTACAACTGGTAGAGATGATGATTATGGATATGGAATGCCGTGCCTTAAAAATGCACAAGAATGTACATGCAATTGCGATACATGCGATAAGCTATATTGCTTTGGTTGTGATTGCGACACATGTTTATACAGTTTAACAGTAGATAAAGAATTAGATAGAATAGAAATAACAACAAACCCAGATAAAATGGAATATGAAGTAGGAGAAACATTTGATAAAACAGGAATGGTAGTAACAGCAATATATACTGATGCTTCTCAAGAAATAATTACAGAATACACATATGAACCAACAGGAAGCTTAACAAAAAATGATAATAAAATAACAGTAACATATCAAGAAAAAAATGCAGTACTAAACATTACAGTAAATGAACCAGTACCAGAAAAAACATTAGAAAAAATAGAAATAACAACAAACCCAAACAAAATGGAATATCTCGTTGGAGAAGTATTTGATAAAACAGGAATGGTAGTAACAGCAATATATAGCGATGCTTCTCAAGAGACAATCACAGAATATGAATATGCACCAACAGGAGAACTAACAACAAATGATAATTTAATAACAATATCATACCAAGGGAAAATGGCGATACTAAGTATTACAGTAAGAGAAGAAGCACCACCAGCAGAAAAAACACTACAAAAAATAGAAATAACATCTCAACCAAATAAACTAACATATAATGAGGGAGAAAAATTCGATCCGACAGGAATGATAGTTAAAGGAATATATAGCGATAATTCAGATATTATATTATCAAATTATGATTACTCACCAAAAGGCAATTTAACAAAAAATGATACAGCAGTTATAATAACATACCAAGGAAAAACAGCAACAGTAAATATTACCGTGCAAGAAGTAAAACAAGAAGAAAGAAAACTTGAAAGAATAGAAATAACATCTCAGCCAAATAAAACAACATATACTGAAGGAGAAAAGTTTGATAGTACAGGAATGATAATAACAGCAATTTATAGTGATGGAACAAGAGAAATAATTACAAATTATAGTTGCTTTCCTGTAACAGAACTTAAACAAAACAATAATGAAATAACAGTTTCATATACATACAATGGAAAAACAGTTACAGCAAAATATCCTATTGAAGTAAAAACTCAAACACAAAATAATAGTGGAAATAATAACAACAATAATAACAATAATGGAGGAAACAACAACAGTGGCACTCCAATAGGAAATAACAATATGAATTTTATTACAGTAAAGGAAAATGACAATAATACAAGCAATAATAACAATAATAAAACAATACCAAAAAGTACAAATACAGATAACACAATTAAAGGTGGTACAATTGCAAATACAGGTTTAGAAACAATTGTAATAATACCAATAGCAATAATCACAGTAATTGGAACAGTTGCATTTATTAATTATAAAAGATATAAAGACATATAAGTCTTGAAAAATTAAGTAAATACTGTTATAATAATGTCTATAAAAGGAGAGTTTAATGAAAAAGGCATTAGTTATAACAGTATTATTTTTTGTGTTTTTAGCCCTTTGCTTTTTACAAACTAATCTATTTAGCTGGTACAACATAGCAGGAATTAAACCAAATCTATTTATAATATTCATATTATTTATTGGTTTATACTTAGGAAAAATATATGGGTTAACTCTTGGTACCATATTTGGACTAGTTTTAGATTTGATTATAGGAAAAAGAATTGGCTTAAATGCAATAATGTTAGGAATGTGTGGCTTAATTGGTGGAATATTAGACAAAAGCTTTTCAAAAGATAGCAGAATGACATTTATGTTTATGACAATGGCAGTGACTATTTTTTGTGAAATCATAAATTACACTTTACAAATACTATTAGTTTCTGCAGAACCAGCCTTTATACAATTTATGAAAATAGTAATAATTGAAGCAATATTTAATGCAATACTAGTTATAATTCTATACCCTCTAATACAAAAAGCAGGAGATAAAACAGAAGAAATAATAAACGAAAGTAAATCATTAATGAGGTATTATTAGGAGGATAGCCTTGGCAAGTTTAGATAAAAAGAATGTAAGGTATAACATACTATATATACTGGTGTATGTAATTGGTATTATATTAATATTCCAGCTATTTAATCTTCAAATTGTCCATGGGGAAGAATATTTACAAACTGCAAATTCAAGACTAACCCGTGAAACAAAAATAAGAGCTGCAAGGGGGAATATTTTAGACTGTAATGGTAATATACTTGCAGGAAACGAGATAAAATACTCACTTAAAATATATAAAAGTAAAATAGATGAACAAAATTTAAATACAACAATATTAAATGCAATATATGTTTTAGAAAAAAATGGCGACAAATATAATGATGAATTTCCAATAAACATCAACCCAGTAAGTTTTAAATATGAAAATCAAGAAAGAATTAATAAATGGCTAGAGGAATATAATTTGACTGAAGGAACAACTGCAGAGGAAGCACTTGAATATTTCATAGATGAATATTCATTAAAACAATATTCACTAGAAGAAGCAAGAAAAATAATAGCAGTTCGATATGGTATAGATGTAAATGGCTATAGTAGTATGAGAGGTTATGAAATATCACCAGAAGTATGCGAAAAAAGCGTTGCTCAGATTGAAGAAATGAACCATAGTTTCCCAGGAATTAATATAGAATATAGACCAATCAGAAAATACTATTATTCCTCACTTGCATCACATGTGCTAGGATATGTAGGGAAAATTGGAAATGAAGAATACACGCAAAATGAAGGATACGAGTTAGACGATTATATTGGAAAAACAGGAATAGAATATGTTTGTGAAAAATTCCTAAAAGGTAAAGATGGCTTAAAACAAACGGATATGTCAATAGATGGAACAACAACAGGGGAATATATTACGGAAGAAGCAGTTTCAGGCTCGAATGTAATGCTTACAATAGATGCAAAAGTACAGCAGGTTGCAGAAAAAGCACTAAAAGAGAACATAGAAAAAATAAACAATGGAGGTTATGGGGAAAAACGTGAAGTATATGCAGGTTCGGTTGTGGTACTAAATGTTAAAACAGGCGAAGTAATATCTATGGTAAGCTATCCAAACTTTGAACCACAATTATTTGTAGATGGAATTAGCACAGAAAAATGGAACGAGTATACAGTAAAAGGAAGAAGTGCATTAATAAACAGAACAATGCAAAGTGCATATGCACCAGGTTCAATTTTCAAAATGGTGCCAGCAATAGCAGGCTTAGAAACAGGAAAAATAACAAAGAGTGAACAAATAGAATGTGCAGGAATATACCCAGGAGGGTACAAACCAAAATGTTGGTATTACACAACATATGGTAGAGGACATGGATATTTAACAGTATCACAAGCAATACAAAAATCATGTAACTGCTATTTTTATGAAGTTGGTACAAGAATTGGAATAGATAATATAGAAAAATATGCCACATATTTTGGGTTGGGTCAAAAAACAAATATAGAACTTCCAGGAGAAATTTCTGGAACATTAGCAGGAAAAAAACTATATGAAAAATTAGGTGAAACTTGGTATTATGGAAACACTTTGTCTGCAGTTATTGGACAAGCAGAAAATAACTTTACACCAATACAAATGGCAAGATATATAGCAATGCTCACAAATGGTGGAAAAAGACTAGATTTAACAGTCATTAAGGATATTATTAATAACCAAGGAGAAAACATAAAAACAGAAGAAGTTAAAGACTATATAAATAAAAGACTTGGAATAGAAAAAACAACAGAGGAAGACCTAAAGGTACAAGAAGAAAACCTAAAAACTGTACTTGAAGGAATGCAATCAGTAACAGCAGAAGGAGGAACAGCCTACTCGGTATTTAGAGATTTCCCAATTCAAGTTGGAGGAAAAACAGGTTCAGCAGAAGCAGGAAATGATAAAACAAATGCGTGGTTTGTGGGATTTGCACCATACGAAAACCCAGAAATTGCAGTAGTAGTACTAGTAGAAAATGGTGCACATGGTTACTATAGTGCTGAAGTTACAAAAGAAATTATGGAAGCATACTTTGGGTTAAATGAAGAAATAGTAGAGGACAAAACAGCAAAGCCATACACCAATTTGTAAAGGAGATTAAAAAATGAAAAGTATAGTATTAGTAGGAATAAAAAATGATCAAATTTCAGTTAGACTTAATGAAGAAGCTACACAGGAACAGATTTTAGAAACAATAAAAAAGAAAATGACAGTAATTAAAAAACTATGTAAAGAAGGAAAAAGGACAATTAATGTTATAGGGAAAGTATTAAAAGAAAAAGAAAAAGAAGAAGTAAAAGAGTTAATTAATGGAGAAGTAAAAGAAGAAATTATATTTGAAAACGAAAATGAATTAGGCCTACATGGAATAAAAAAAGTATATGAACAAAATGTAGAAAACTCAGAAACTTACTTTTTCAAGGGGGGAATACGTTCAGGTCAAAAATTAGAATTTGATGGAAGTATTGTAGTATTAGGTGATGTAAACAGTGGTGCAGAAGTAATTGCAGGGGATAATATAGTAGTATTAGGAACTTTAAGAGGTTTAGCACACGCAGGTGCAAAAGGCAATATGAAGGCAATAATTGCAAGTCAAAAAATAGAATGTCCACAACTTAGAATTGCAAATGTTGTAAAAGAAATTGAAAAAGAAGAAATTGAGAGTGAAGAAACTAAAAAATTTGCATCAATAATTGATGAAAAAATAGTTCTAGAATAATAAAGAAATTAGTGAAAAGAGCAATACTTGATTATCACTATATAAAGGGGTTCGAACATCACCACCTATAAGTGGTAACAAGTCCATTGCTCTATCTATTTTCATATATTGGTCAAGCTTACTTTGCTTATTAACATCTAAATAAGGCTTTAAATCTTGTAAAAGCTTTGAATGAGGGCTATTCCCACGAGTTTTCATTTTATCTAATATAGATTTTATCTTTAAAATTGTTTCCATATCAATATCGGGAGATGTATTATTGCTTGAATTGCTATTAGAATTATCTGAGCTTTGTTCATTAGATTGACCAACCATATTCATAATATTGTTTATCATTTCTGGTGAAATAGCATCTTTATTAATATTTAACTTTTCAAAAATATTAGATAAATCATCATTCACAATAAAGTCTCCTTATTTTTTATTATTATTAATTTGGTTTAGAAAATCATTTTTATTTGTATTTTGCAAAACCTGATTAGCCTTGGCAATGCCGGCTTCTAGCTCTTTTTTATCCATTTTAGATAAAGTTTCTAGTAACTTAGAAACATCAATGTTATTATTCATAATATTCAGCTCCTTTAAACTTCATAATTAAATATATGAAATTTGAGTATAAATATGTGAATAAATAAAAAAATATATTTACAAATACAATTTTTTTGTGATATAATTTGCTATATAAAAATAAAAAGGAAAAAAAGAAGTATGAATCAAATATTATCTACAGAAAATACTTATAAACCTAAAAATACTGGTGGTAATAATTTAATAGATATGAGGAAAATTATTATTGTTTTTTCCGTGCTAATAATTATTTTTGCCATAATAATTGTTGGAGCTATTGTATATGGAAACATTAGAAAGAAGAATAACAGTGGATCAATGGCACAACTAAATAGGCCAGTTATAAAAATAGTACCAATGGAAAATAACTGTAGTATTACAATTAAATATGATGAAGGACTTAATAAAATATCTTATTGGTGGAATGATGAAGAAGTTATAACAGAAAAGAACATGAATGGCGGAACAGACTTTGTTACATCAGTAGAAATTCCAATTCAAGATTATAATGTTCTACATGTTAAAGCAACAGGAATGGATGGAAGCATAAGTGAAGTAAACCAAGAAGTAACAACACCAAATGCTACAGAAGATGATCCAAACAAACCTAAAATTTCATTAGCATTTAATGATGATGGGGATATAACAATTTGCGTTACATCAGATAGAGGAATTAAAGAAGTTAGATATTCATGGGATGATGGTCAAGAAATTGTAATGGATGTTGAACAAGGTCAAACTAAAAAAGAATTCACAGTTGAAGGAAAAAGAGGAACCAATAAAATTAAAGTTAAAGCAATTGACGTAAATGGAAATGAACAGACAAAAGAACAATTAACTTGGGGCATTCGCCAACCAAAGTTTGATATAATGATTAACCATGGAAATATATTAAGTATAGACCTAGACCACGATTCAGGCTTTAAAAAGGTAACTATTACAATAAATGGACAACAAGTAGTATATGATGAAAACTATGTTGGATATAGTAAAGATACTACCCATATTGATGTTGACTTAGAAGTTCCAAATGGTCATTTAGTAGTTGATGTTGAAGCATACACATTAGAAGCACCAGATAGAGCCGTAACATGGCATCGTGAGGCAGATATACAAGTATAAGGTATAAAGGAGAAAACCAATGTTTCAAGAAGTATATGTAATTGATGAACAGGAAGAATTAACAGAAGAATTAAAAAAAATATTTTCAGAAAATAAAAATTTAAAATTCAAAAGAATAGAAACAAAAAATATAGACTATATATTTAACAACTTACCACAGTTAATTGTAATAAATGATGATACAGTAACAAAAGACACGATAGAAATATGTACAGAAATACGAAAAGTTGAAGATAACAACATAATTCCAATTATTGTTGTATCTTCAAAAGAAGATAAAGAATTTAAAATGAACTTAGCAAAAAATTATGTAGAATATTATGTTGCAAAATCAATGGGGTTAGATTATCTATATTACAGAATAAGAAATATATTTAGACTATTAGTAGTAAATAGAACAATTAGCCCACTAACAGGTTTACCAGGTAATATTCAAATTCAAGCAGAACTAAAAAAACGACTTGCAAGAAATGAAGATTTTACTGTTCTATATCTAGATTTAGATAATTTTAAGGCATATAATGATGTATATGGCTTTTTAAAGGGAGACGAAATAATAAAGTTCACAGCAAAAACTATATTAGAAAATATTAATAATGTTGGAAACAACGATGTTTTTGTTGGTCACATTGGAGGAGACGATTTTGTTGCCATACTAGGAAATGGTATAGGATATGAAGATGTCTGCCAAAACATTATAGCACAGTTTGATAAAGGAGTTAAATACTTCTTTACAGAAGAAGACTACAACAGAGGATATTTAAAAATTCAAAATAGAAAAGGAAAAATGGAACACTTTTTCCTAACATCAATTTCAATAGGAGTTGTTTCTGTTGAATGTGATAAATTTTCTAATGTGCTTGAAATAGGCGAAGTTGGGGCACAAGTTAAGCACATAGCAAAAAAATATAAGGGAAGTTGCTATGCAATAGATAGAAGAAAACATTAAGATTTAAGTAATTAAATAACAAGAACCTTCATATAATTTAATATGGGGGTTTTTATGTTATTGTTAAACAAGAAAAGAATATATATAATCTTATCATGTTTGCTAATTTCTGTGATTGCATTTCAAATAAGGCCTGCTTCAAAAGAGGCATCAAAGGAAACTGTTGCACTTCCAGTAAACAAAAAAGTAATAATTCTAGATGCTGGGCATGGTCGGAGAGGACCGGTGGTGGAACAGTTGAGAACACATCAGAGGCAGATATAAATTTGAAAATTACGCTTAAGGTACAAAAATTACTTGAGCAAGCAGGAGCAACAGTTATATTAACACGTTCAGATGAAAATGGAATATATGACTTGGATAAAAAATCGTTAAGGCAGAAGAAGGTTTCAGATATAAAAAATAGAGTAAAAATAGGGAATGAAGCGGAAGCAGATATATTCGTATCAATACACTTAAATAAAATACCACAAAATGAATACTGGGGTTGGCAAACATTTTTTAAGAAAGGAAATGAGCAAAGTAAAAAATTAGCACAAAGCTTGCAAAGTGGATTAAATCAGACAATAGATAAAGAAAATAAAAGAGAGTCTTTAAAAATAGAAAATGTATACATAATTGAACATGTGGAAATACCTACAGCGATAGTGGAATGTGGTTTTTTATCAAATCCAGAGGAAAAAGCACTTTTAGAACAAGAAGAATACCAAAGTAAACTTGCTTGGGGCATATATGTAGGAATAATGGACTACTTTCTAGAACCTATAAATAACAATTAGAGAAGTTCGGGTATTGAACTTCTCTAAAACTTTCTTAAAACAAACCTACAATTTTTCCATTTGGTAAAACGTCAATTTTCTCAGCAGCAGGGACTTTTGGAAGACCTGGCATTGTTAGAATTGAACCTGTTAAAGCTACTATAAAGCCAGCTCCTGCTGAAACTTTAACTTCTTTTATTGTAATTTCAAAATCAGTTGGAGCACCAAGTTTAGTTAAATCATCTGAAAAACTATATTGTGTTTTAGCTATACATATTGGTAAATTGCCAAAACCTAAGTCTGTTATACGTTTAATATCATCTAAAGCTTCTGGTAAGAACTTTGCACCTTTTCCACCATATATTCTTTTTGCAATAGTTGATATCTTATTTTCTATTGTATCTTGTAATTCATAGCTAAACTCAAATTTATTTGGCTCATCACAAAGTTTTATGACTTCTTTTGCAAGATCTAAACCACCTTCAGAGCCATTAGCCCAAACATCAGATAATACAACATTAACATCAAGTTCTTTACATTTTTCAATGATTAAATCTATTTCATCTTGAGTATCTGTTGGGAATTTATTTATTGCAACAACAGATGGAAGATGATATACATTTTTAATATTTGAAACATGGCGTAAAAGATTTGGAATTCCTTTTTCTAGTGCATCTAAGTTTTCAATATTTAAGTTTTCCTTACTCATGCCACCATGCATTTTTAGAGCTCTAACTGTTGCAACAATAACAACAGCATCTGGTTTTAAACCTGCCAATCTACATTTTATATCTAAGAACTTTTCAGCCCCCAAATCAGCACCAAAGCCAGCCTCAGTAACAGTATAATCTCCAAGTTTCATAGCCATTTTAGTAGCAATAACGGAGTTACATCCATGTGCAATATTAGCAAATGGTCCACCATGTACAATAGCTGGGGTGTGTTCCAAGGTTTGCACTAAGTTTGGTTTTAAAGCATCTCTTAAAAGTGCTGCCATTGCTCCTTGAGCTTTTAAATCTCCTGCTGTAACAGGTTTATCATCAAAGGTATATCCAACAATTAAACGAGATAAACGTTCCTTTAAATCTTCCAAAGAAGATGCTAAGCAAAAAACAGCCATTACTTCAGACGCAACAGTAATATCAAAGCCATCTTTACGAGGAACACCATTTTTTCCACCACCAAGACCATCTTCAACAAATCTAAGTTGACGATCATTCATATCTACACATCTTTTCCAGGTGATTTTATTAGGGTCAATATTTAAGCTATTACCTTGGAAAATATGGTTATCTATCATTGCTGCAAGCAAGTTATTTGCAGCACCAATAGCATGAAAATCACCAGTAAAATGCAAGTTTATATCTTCCATTGGTACAACTTGGGCATATCCACCGCCAGCAGCACCGCCTTTAATTCCAAAAACAGGTCCTAAAGAGGGTTCTCTTAAGGCAACTACTGCTTTCTTTCCAAGCTTCTTTAGGCTATCTGCTAAACCTATTGTAGTAGTGGTTTTCCCCTCTCCTGCAGGAGTTGGGTTAATGGCAGTAACAAGAATTAACTTGCCACTTTTTTTATTTGAATTATTTAGTATATTTAAATCAATTTTTGCTTTATAATTTCCATAAGGTTCTAAAAATTGTTTATCTATACCAATTTCTTTTGCTATTTTTTCAATATCAAACATTTCAGCATTTCCGTGCAATTTCAATATCAGATAACATTTTAAAACACCTCCATCACATGCTAATAATATATAAGAAAACAAAAAAAGTCAACAAAAAGAGTAAAAAAGATTGAAAAAAATTTTTTAATATGCTACACTTATAAATAGAAGTATTATGTTTTTAACAAAAGAGATGGAGGAAAAATGAGCAAGACCGTAGAAAAAGTTGTAATTAATCCAGAAAGCATAGATGTTATTTCTACTTTAGATGGTGTAAATAGTGTAACACAGCTAAACTTAGAACCAGAAGATAATGAAGTACATGAAATACACGAAAAATATAATTTAAGTAATATTACAAATTACCCATACGATATGAAAATAGTAAGGGCACTTAGTGAAAATGAAGAACAGCTTAGAAATTATTTAGAATTATGTAAAAATGCAAACAACACAAATAAAAGAATAGAACTTCCACCAAACACTCCAGAGGTAGAGTATGATTTAAAAAATTTAAAAAAGAGTGATTTAAGCTTAAGTGAGCAAGTAGCAATGTATAAATCAGCAAAAGAAACAGGAAAGGTTCTAAAACAAGCACGAGGAAAATCAGACTTAAAAATGAGTTTAATAGATAGAGGATATTATACAATACAGGAATTTTTAGCAGACAAGAACAAAAAACAAACCCAAGCTCTTACAACAGGAGAAATAACACCAAGAAGAAGCATTAGAGAAGAACTAAGAGATGAAACGCTAACAGAAAAAACTAACCAAGTAGCACAAGAACATGCAAAACAGGCTTATGTAGATATAAGGCAGAATGAAGAAGAAAGAGAATAAAAAAATCGTTTGTCGAAAAATGTAAAAAATTGACGAACGATTTTTCTTTACAAATAGAAAAAAGTGTGCTAGAATAATTATGTCTTTAATTGCGAAAGCAATTTCAAAATAATTTCTAAGGATAGAATAAAGTTCTTTTATTCTTGAAAATTCCAAAAAAGAAAACAGAATTTAATAGTGAAAAGAGGTGAGGTGTATAAGAAATTACACAAGACTTACTGTGGGCTTAATAATAATAGTTTTAGTAGTGTTTATATTAACTACTGTAAACTTAGCATATGAAAGCTTGCAAAATGGAAAATTAACAGAAGAAATAAGCAAAGAAACGGAAATAGAAGAAACACTAGAAGTGGATAAAGATACAGACTTTGAAACCTTCCTTAATATAAATCATGCAAATTTAGAGCTATGGCAAATTGAAATACCAAAAATTAACTTAATTGCTCCAATTGCACAAGATACAACACAAGAAGTTATGGAAAAATACGTAGGACATTTTACCAAAACAGCATTTTGGAAAGGCAATATAGGCTTAGCAGCCCATAACAGGCGGATATCCAATTAATTATTTTGAAAAAGTTAAAGATTTAAAACTTGGAGATGAAATATATTATAAAACACAATATGGAACAAAAGTGTATGAAATAGTTTTATCAACTATAATTGATGAAACAGATTGGTCATATTTAGAAGAAACAGAAGATAATAGAATTACATTAATAACATGTGTAAGAAATAGACCAAATAAAAGACTTTGCGTACAAGCAATTGAAAAAATATAAAAAGAAAGGAATATTTAAATGAAAAAAATAAAAAGTATAGTTTTTATAATGCTAGTTATAATGCTTAGCAATATAGTCTTGCCATGCATTAGCTTAGCAACAAGCGAAAAAGTAACAATATATGGAAAAACACGTTATGGAAATTTACTAAAGAGGAATGGAATAGATTTAGTATGTATTCCACTAGCATACACTGAAGATGGAGTAGAACACCCTGTATATTGCTTAAATTTAGAAAGAGACGGAGCAACTGAAAATTTTTCATATGAAGTAAATATTGATAATGAATTAACAAACATGGAAATTTGGAGAACAATAGTAAATGGATATCCATATAAAATTCCAGAAGAATTAGGGTGTAAAACAAAAGAAGAAGCATACTTAGCAACAAGACACGCAGTATATTGTGCAGTATATGGCAGAGATTTAGATAGCTATAAAGCAGGAGATGCAGAAGGCGGAGAAAGAACATTGAATGCTTTAAAACAAATAGTAAATAAAGCAAGAAATGGTAATGAAGTAAAACCAAGTAGTACATTAAAAATAAGTGCAGACAAAGCCTCATGGCAAACTGATTTAATTGATAACAAATATGTTTCAAAAACATTCACAGTAACTGCTTCAGCTGGAATTAAAAACTACAGTATAAGTCTATCAGGAGATATTGTAGAAGGAATAAAAATTACAGATACAAATAACAATGAAAAAGACTCTTTTGAGAGCAATGAGACTTTTAAAATTCTAATTCCAATTCAAAATTTAAACAAGAATGGAAATTTTACAATCGAAGCAAAGGGAAAAGTTGCTACAAAGCCAGTATTTATAGGATTGCCTGATAATGCAAGCCTTCAAAACGTCGCTGTAACAGGAAGTGTATATGAAAATGGAACAGGAACAAAAACAGAATACTATTTTGAAAACTCTAGCAAAATTATAATAATAAAACAAGATCAAGAAACAAAAAGTATTTTGCCAGGTGTGAAATTTGAGCTCCTAAATGAAGAGCAAGAAATAATATATGCAAACTTAATAACAGATGAACAAGGCAAGATTGTAATAGAAAATTTATTACCAGGGAAATACTACATACGAGAAGTTGAAACTTTAGAAGGATATGAAATGTATGAAAAAGTAATTGAAATAGATTTGAGATTAAATGAGGAAACAACAGTAAAAGTAAATAATCTGCAAAAGGATGAAATATTAGAAAACGAAACTCCAAAAACAGAATTAGAGGTTGATCAAATAAAAAATAATGAAGAAATAAAACAAGATAAAACAGAAGAAGTAAAACCTCCAGAAAAAACATCTCATACAGAAATAAAAACAGAAAAGGAGGTGATGAAACTACCAAAAACGGGCATGTAAACTTGCCATAACCCCTTTCGTAACATAGATATAAAGGCAAAGCAAAAAAAGTTTGCTTTGCCTTGTTTTTTTATAACACTTTATGATATAATAACCTCGCGAAAGGAATGAGATTTGAAATGAAAATAATTTTAGCATCTGAATCTCCTAGAAGGAGAGAATTATTAGAAATGATGGGGTTAAAATTTGATATAAAACCAAGCAACAGTGATGAGACATTTAAAGATGGACTTAGTATTGAAGAACAATCAAAAAGGCTTGCACATATTAAAGCAAAATCTGTATTTGATGAAACAGCAAATGAAGGAGATAGAGCAGTTATAGGTTCAGATACAATGGTAATTGAAGGAGACAAAATATATGGCAAACCACATACAAGAGAACAAGCAATTGAAATGTTACAAGATTTAAATGAAAAAAAACATCAAGTAATTACAAGTATTTGCGTAATTTCAGAAAAAAATGGAGAATACAAAGAACAACTAGATTATGATATAGCAGATGTATATTTCAAAAAGATGACAGAAGAGGAAATAGAAGCTTGGGTAGATAAGGATAAACCATATGATAAAGCAGGAGGTTATGCAGCACAAAGTGCATTTGGAGTACACATAGAAAAAACTGAAGGAAACTTCTTTACAATAATGGGGTTACCAATACATAAGTTGTATGATATGTTAAAAAACATATAAAATTAGGGGGATATAAATTGTTAGAATTAAAAAATGTTTCTAAGTTTTATTATAACAAAGGTGTTATAGCAACTGGTTTTTCAAAAGTAAACCTAAAACTTGATATTGGTGAATTTGTCGCAATTACAGGTGAATCAGGAAGTGGAAAGTCTACTTTACTTAATGTAATTAGTGGTTTAGATACCTATGAAGAAGGGGAAATGTACATAAATGGCAAAGAAACTAGCCATTATAGCGACAAAGATTTTGAAGATTTTAGAAGAAAATACATAGGCAACATTTTTCAAACATTCAATTTAGTAAATAGTTATACAGTTTATCAAAATATTGAACTTGTGCTTTTATTAAATGGATATAAAAAGCGAAAGATAAAAAAGCAAGTTCTTGAACTAATAAAAAAAGTAGATTTGTATAAATTTAAGAACACAAAAGTATCTAAATTATCTGGAGGCCAAAAGCAAAGAGTGGCAATAGCTAGAGCCTTGGCAAAAGAAACCCCAATAATAATTGCGGACGAACCAACAGGAAATTTGGATAAAGAAGCTGCAGAAAGCACAATAAAACTACTTAGTGAAATTGCAAAAGATAAGTTGGTAGTAATTGTTACACACAATTATGAACAAATTGAAAAATATGTAACAAGAAAAATTACAATGCATGATGGTAGAATAATTGAAGATAAGAAAATTAAAGAAACAAAAAACACGAAAAAAGCCAATGAAGTTGAATATAAGAACATTACTTTGTTTAATAGATTGAGATTAGGAATTAGAAATACATTTAATATAAAAACAAAATTTGCTTTGCTATTTCTTGTGTTTATGTTCATGACATCTGCGATAATAGCACAATATGCTAATAGCAGAAAGCAAAAGCACCTTGCAGAAAGAGAAGGAGAAAACTATATATTTCAGAATTGCAGTGAAAATAGAATAGTAATAAAAAAGAAAGATGGCTTGCCATTTAGCGAAGAAGAATATGCTAAATTAGAAAACATAGAAAACATAGATTACATAGTAAAAGATGATGCATTATTAGATACAGGTGTAGACCTAGGAGATAATGAATATTTTAGTATATATGGAAGAGCAACGAGCATTAAAGGATTCAAGGGAAAGTTAGATGTTGGAAGGATGCCAGAGAATGATAACGAAATTATAGTTGAAGGACATAAAGATGATTATTACATACAAGCTTTAGTTAATAGGCTAGAAAATGCAACACTATACCTAGTAGATTTGTACACTGGAACTATGAATAAAGATGTGAAAATGCAAGTAGTAGGAATAAAGTATTTTACAAATTCAAATGATTATTATGGAAATTCAAATATATATGTAAGTGATGCTATACTAAATAAAATGAGATTTCAAATAAACCAAACATATAGCCAAATAAAAGTATTATTCCAAGGTAAGTACTATGAATCAACTTTATTTAACCCATATTTCACAGTAAGAACAAGCGAAAATGTACCTGTTGGAAAGGCATATGTAAGTAATGATTTAAACTATGAAGTACCAAGTGGTTCATGCAGAAATAAACCTATAAAAATTGAAGTAAATAATTTATATTACCAAAAAGAAATAGAACTAACAATAGCAAGAACATATACAAAATATAATATGAAGTCTTTAGTTGGTGGGGAATATGAAATGAGCAATGGCACAATATACATAAACCCAGAAGATTACAACAAATTATTTGATAAACCTTCATACCAATCAAGTGTATTTATTAAAGATATGGCTCTTTTAAGAAATACAGCTTTAGAACTTGAAAACTTGGGATATAAAACATTAATCATAAAAGATACTATGGTAAAAGTAGGACAGTCACAACTAGTTGAAATATTCCAAACAATTGCAACAATAGTACTAATAGTAACACTATTTTTCATAACATATTTTATAATAAAAGTTATTCTAAAATCACGTAATACATATTTTGCAATAATAAGAATGCTTGGAGCAACAAGAAAAATATGTAAGCAACTATTAATAATAGAATTACTTGTTGTAGAAAATTTAGCATTTATAATTTCTTTATCAGTAGTTGTACTACAGGCAAAGCACCTTATAAACTTAGGCTTTATACAAACAATAGTAGACTATTTAAAAATAAAAGATTATGTTATCTTATATGTAGTATTAATGGCAATGTCATATATAATAAGCCTAAAATATGCTAGAAAATTGTTTAAAGATTCAAGTATTAAAACATACAACGAGGAGGTGTAACAATGATTGAGATTTCAAAAGTAAACAAATACTTTAACAGACATAGAAAAAATCAAATTCATGTTATAAATAACATCTCACTCAATATGGAAAACACTGGACTTGTTGCGCTTCTAGGACCAAGCGGTTCAGGTAAAACTACTTTATTAAACGCAATAGGTGGCTTAGATAAAGTACAAAAAGGAAAAATATTTATAAATGGCAAAAAAATATCATCAAAGTTTACAGGTAAAGTCGATAAAATACGTAATTTAAATATAGGCTATATTTTCCAAGATTATAAATTAATGGAGAACATGAGTGTATATGATAATGTTGCTCTAGTTTTAAGAATGCTTGGAATAAAAAACAAGGAAGAAATAAAAAAGAGAGTATATTATTGCCTTGAAAAAGTTGGAATGTACAGATATAAAAATAGATTAGCAGGAATGTTATCAGGAGGAGAAAGGCAGAGAGTAGGCATAGCAAGAGCAATAGCAAAAGCACCAGATATAATCTTAGCAGATGAACCAACAGGAAACCTAGATAGCAAAAATTCACTAGAAGTAATGAACATTATAAAAGCTATATCAAAAGAAAAACTAGTAATATTAGTAACACATGAAAAAGATTTAGCAGAATTCTATGCAAGTAGAATTATAGAAATACAAGATGGAAGTATTGTAAAAGACTATGAAAACAAGCATGAAAACGAATTAGATTATAGAATAGAAAACAAATTTTACTTAAAGGATTTTAAAGAACACCAAAAACTTGAAAAAGAAAATACAGATATAAATATATATTCAGATGAAAAACAACCAATAAATATAAACATTGTATTAAAAAATGGAAATATTTATATAAAATCAAACAAAAATGAAAAGATAGAAGTAATAGACGATAATTCTGGGCTTGAGATGGTAGATGAACATTACAAAAAATTAAGCAAACAAGAATTAGAAAAATATAAATTTGACTTTGACAAAATAGTAGATAAGAACGTAAAAAAGAGATACTCATCAATATTAAATCCTGTAACTCTTCTAATTAATGGTTTTAGGAAGGTGTTTGATTTTTCTATATTGAAAAAGATATTACTTATAGGTTTTTTTATTTCAGCAATGTTTATAATGTATGCTGTAAGTAGCATTTGTGCAACTCTAACTATAAAAGATGCAGATTTTGTACAATGCAATAGTAATTATTTGAAAATAAAACAACCAAATATGAGTGTTGAACAATATAGGTTATTAGAGCAAAATGAAAATGTTAATTACATATTGCCAGGAAGCTCAATTATATCATTTGAGTTTAACCCAAATGATTATTATCAATCAAGTAGAATGAATATTTATATTACTGGTTCAATTTCAAGTACAGACATGATAAATAGTGAAAACTTAATAAGTGGAACAATGCCAGAAAATGATAGACAGCTAGTACTTGATAAAATGGTAATTCAAAAACAAATAGAACAAGACATATCACTTTTCAAAATGATGGGAATATTAAAACCAGAAGATATGATAGGTAGAACATTTAAATTAAATAATGTTGGGGAATTCACAGTAGTTGGAATAGTAGATCTTTTAACCCCATCAATATATGCAAGTCCAGCAATGCTAATAAACATTGTGCAAAATGCAAGAAATTCAGATGATAATATAATGGATATAGGAACCTCTTTTGTATATAATGACAACGAAGAAACAGATATTACACAAATATTGGATTACAAACTATTCGATGATAAAATAACGTTAGAAAAAGGTCGTTTCCCAGAGAATGACTATGAGGTAATTGTAAATATTTCACACAAATATGATATGAAATTAAATAAAACAATACCAGTTACAGTAAATGATACAAAACTTACAGTAGTAGGCTATTATGATAGCCAAGAAAACATAGACACTTATTTGGTAAATAATAATACTGTAAAATATAAGTTGATAGGCGAAAGAAAAGAATTTATGATATATACAAAAGACAAAGATAAAGTATTAAGTGACTTTAGAAGCTTAGACTTAAATATTATAGATACATATGAAAATAGTAAAAAAGACTTCTTAAGGCAAAAAAGAGAAAGTATGAAAACAAGCTTAATAGTTTCAGCAATTATTCTTGCAATATCACTTGTTGAAATATTCTTAATGATACGATCATCTTTCTTATCAAGGATAAAGGAGATAGGAATACTAAGAGCAATAGGAATAAAGAAAATGGATATATATAAAATGTTTGCTGGAGAAACAATTGCAATAACAACTCTTGCTAGCATACCAGGAATATTATTAATGGTATATATTTTAAAAACACTATCACAAATGGCATATTTTTCAAACTTTTTCCTAGTAAACACATGGTCAATAATAGCAACAATTATTTTTATATACGCATTTAATTTGATAGTAGGTCTACTTCCAGTACATAATGTTGTAAAAAAGACACCTGCACAAATATTAAGTAGATACGATATTTAAATAAAAAGAGGAGAAAATATGGATACAAAATTAAAAGAATTTTTACAAACAAACCCAAAAACAAATTTTATGCAAACACCAGAATGGGCAGAAGTAAAAACAGAATGGAAAAAAGAGTTCATAATAGTAAAAGATAAATCTGGTAACATAAAAGGAACAATGAGCATTTTACTTAGAAAAGTGCCAGTTATAAATAGACATATAATGTATGCACCAAGAGGATTTGTGTGTGACCCACATGATAAGGAAACACTTGAAGAACTTACAAAAAAAGCACGGAGAAATAGCAAAAAAATATAGAGCATTTATATTTAGACTAGACCCAGATGTTTTAGTAAGTGATGAAGAGTTTAAAAATATAATAACAGAACTTGGATACAAAACAAAGAAAAATATAAAAGACATAGGTCAAGTTTTGCAACCAAAATACGTATTTAGGTTAGATCTAAAAAATAAAACAGAAGAAGAACTCTTGCAATCTTTTGAATCAAAAACAAGATACAACATTAGACTCGCAGGAAGAAAAGGTGTAAAAGTAAGAATTGGAACAAGAGATGATTTACCTGTATTTTATGATATAATGAAAACAACAGGTTCAAGAGATGATTTCTTTATAAGACCATTATCATATTTCCAAAAAATTTATGATGAAATGGGAGAAGAACACGCAAGAGTTTATATTGCAGAATATGAAGGAGAACCAATAGCTGCAACACTTCCAATATATTATGGAGATAAAGTCTGGTACTTATATGGTGGAAGTTCAAATAAACATAGAAATCTAATGCCAAACTATTTAATACAATGGGAAATGATAAAATGGGCAATGGAAGAACATTGCAATTGGTATGACTTTAGAGGAGTATCAGGTTTCAAAAGTGAAAACGACCCACAATACCGGAGTATACAAATTTAAAAAAGGTTTTAACCCAGTATTTATGGAATTTATAAACGAGATGTATATCACATACAACCCAGTTATAAATTGGTTATTTAATTTCAGCTCAAAGTTTTATACTAAAATAAATTTATTAAAAGATAAACTAAAGAAAAGAGGTGAGAAAGAATGATAGTAGAGTACATTAAAAAATGTGAAAGACGTTCAATTTTAAGTTCAGCAATAATGATTCTTATAGCAATTCTATTAATGGTAAAACCAGAAACAATGATAAGCTCGGTAATGACAGTATTAGGAATCTGTTTACTTATTGATGGAGCATATAGTGTGATTTTATTTGTTGCAATGGAAAAGGATCAGAAGATGTTTAGTAATGCACTTGTTGAAGGAATGGTTGAAATAATAATAGCATTTGTAGTTTTAATTAATTCAAATGTTATAGTATCTATTTTAACAACAATTGCAGGTATTTGGATTATTATAAAAAGTATAATTAAAATACAATTCTCAATTAGCGTAAAAAGTGTTGATGAGAATAGCTGGATATGGATATTAATTACAGCAATGTTAACATTAGCTTTAGGTGTATATATGTTAATACAACCATTTAGCACAGTAGTTTCAGTAGCTGTTGTTTCAGGGGTTTTCCTATTAATTACTGGAATAATTGAAGTTGTAGAAAGTATAGCAGTTTTAATAAAATTAAAATAAAAAAACAAACCATAATTTATCCACTATCTGTGGATAAATTGTGGATACTTTTATATGTTTTTCAAGTTATTCATCTAAGAAAACAATTTTTGCAGTAGAAAGCTGACCAGCTTCAATCTGTTCTAAACGTAAATTACTACGTGCAAGCCAACCTAAATCGGCATATTCCCAAAGGAAGAACCAAAAGAGTAATAAAAGAAGTTCATTAACAGCAGTAATAATAGAGAAATTACTTAAAATTGCAAATACACCTAAACTAATAATACCAAATAAAAATAGTATAAATGATTTATGCTTGTTAATATCTAAGTCTAAAAATTTATCTCCAAGTTTTAAACCAAAGTAATCTTTAATAACTCTTTTAATCATGTCTTTTTCTTCTTCAGAAAAATTACCACCACAAATTTCAATAGTAATACTTTCCTCAAGAGGAATATAGTAAGCACTTTCTTCAACATAACTTGCAAATTCTGGATTAATCCATTCATAATCTTTAGTAGAATACTTTGAGATAATATCATCAATAGAATTAACCTTTGCAGAAATATATGCTTCGCCTTTTTCTATGTAATATTTTTTAACAAATTTAGCATAATTAAATTTAGCCTTTTTAAATTTCTTTAAATTCTTTATAGATTTTTTACGTTTAGTTCGAGAAAGCATAACAACACTCCTTTGCTATATAATATCATAAAATGTTATTTAAATACAAGAGAAAATATACAAGTTTTACTTGTAAAAAATATCACCTATGGTGTATAATACACCATAGGTGAATTTATGGAAAATAATGTAGAAAACAATAAAATAATAAAAGAATTAATATACTGGCTAGCATTTATAATATACGAAGAATTAGTCCTTTCAGGCCTTATTTTTGGAGCTTTCCCTAAAACAGCACTAATGATAATACTTTTATCATCTCCATTTGCAATTTTTTTAAGTTTATTAACTTCAATATTTAAAAGAAAAGTAAATGTTGTAACTTCATATATTTTAACAATTGGACTATGCTTTGTTGGAGGAGCACAGCTTGTATATTACAAAATTTATGAAGCAATATTATCATTTTACTCAATTGTAAATGGCGGACAAGTTACAGAATTTATGACCACAATCTTAGATGAAATGGCACAAAACTGGTTTGGCCTTGTACTCATTTTCTTGCCAGTTATTGTACTAATAATATTACACAAAACTAAAGTTTTAAAGTTTGAGAAAGACACTAAACAGAATATGCTTATAAAATTATTCAGTATTTTAGTAATATATGGAATAGGAATTCTTTGCATAAATACAATTAATACAGAAGGTATAAATTCAAATAAGAATTTATACTATAATGTACACGTACCAAAAGTTACAGCAAATAGAATGGGGATATTTACTACAATGAAACTAGATTTAGAACGCTTGATTTTAGGCTTTGAAGAAAATATTTCAATTGAAGTAAATTCGCTTCCTGAAGATGCAATTAAAGAAGAAACAAAATACAATATTACAGAAATTGATTTTGAAAGCTTAATTGCAAATGAAACAAATGAAAATATAAAACAAATGCATGAATATTTTGCAAATCAAATTCCATCAGAGCAAAACGAGTATACAGGAATGTTTAAGGGAAAAAACTTAGTAGTATTTGTTGCAGAAGGTTTAAGCAATGTTGCAATAAGAGAAGACGTTACACCTAACCTTTACAAATTATATAATGAAGGCTTCCAGTTTGATAATTTCTATACACCACTATTTCCAGTAAGTACAGCAGATGGAGAATATATAACAGATACTTCCTTAATTCCAAAAGAAGGGGTTTGGAGTATTTATAGAGTGCAAAATCATTATATGCCATACTCGTATGCAAATGTATTTAAAAAACTTGGATATTCAACTAATGCATACCATGACCACACAGCAACATATTACCATAGAGATAAATATATTAAAACAATGGGTTATGATTCATATTTGGCAGTAGGAACAGGCTTAGAAGATAGAATGAATACTAGCCTTTGGCCTAATAGCGATTATGAAACTATTGAAGTTACAACCCAAGACTATATAAATAATGATAAATTTTTAGCATATTACATGACAGTTAGTGGGCACCTAAATTACACAACAAATGGAAACTGCATGGCAGCTAGAAACTGGGAACAAGTAAAAGACTTGCCATATTCACATAAAGCAAGAGCATATCTTGCAACACAAATAGAGCTAGATAAAGCAGTTGGAAAATTAATTCAAGATTTGGAAGCGGCAGGAAAATTAGAGGATACAGTAATTGTAATAAGTCCAGACCACTATCCATATGGGTTAACTTTATCAGAACTAAACGAACTTTCGAACTATGAAAGAGACAATACTTTTGAAAAACACCATACACCACTATTAATATGGAGTGGAAGTATGAAAGAACCTGTAAAGGTTGAAAAAGTATGTTCAAGTTTAGATGTATTGCCAACAGTACTAAATCTATTTGGAGTAGAATATGATTCTAGACTTTTAATAGGAAATGATATATTATCAAATAACAAAGAACAAATAGTAATATTCTCAGATAGAAGTTTTATAACAGATAAAGGAAGATATAGTACTGTACAAGATACATTTATACCTAACGAGGGAGTGGAAATTCCAGAAGGGTATGTAGAACAAATAAGCGAAATTATATATCAAAAATTTAAAATGTCAACAATGATTTTAGACAATGATTATTACAGAAAAATATTTAAATAAAAAAGTGCCTCAGTTTAAACTGAGGCATTTAATCTAATCAACAATTATTGCATCACGGCCAGCACCTGTTCCAATAAATTTAACTGGAACACCAACAACTTCTTCAATTCTAGCTAAATATTTTTGAGCTTTTTCAGGTAATTCACTTCTTGTTTTGCAATGACTGATGTCACCAAAGTTACCTTCAAAATCTTCATAAACAGCTGTACAATTATTTAAGAAATCAATATTTGTTGTAAAATCTGTTGTAATTTCTCCATTATGATTATAAGCAACACATGCTTTGAATTCTGGAAGTTTTCCAATAGTATCAAGATGGTTAATTGCTAATGCTGTAATACCATTTAATCTAACAGCATATTTTAAAGCAACTAAATCTATCCAACCACATCTTCTTGGTCTCTTTGTAGTAACACCATATTCATGACCAAGTTCTCTTATAGTATCACCAATTTCGTTGTTTTGTTCAGTAACAAATGGTCCACTACCAACACGTGAAGAATATGCTTTAGAAACTCCATAAACTTCTCCAATATCTTTTGCACCAATACCAGTACCTGTGCAAACACCACCTATTGTAGGGTTTGAAGATGTAACAAATGGGTAACTACCAAAATCTATATCTAATAAAGTAGCTTGTGCACCTTCGCATAAAATCTTTTTACCATTTTCTAAAGCATTGTGTAATAAGCTTATTGTATCTATAATATGTGGTTTTAAAATTTCAGCATATTTTTTGTATTCTTCAAAAATTTCTTTTGCATCAAATGTAGGGTGACCATACATTTCAAAAATTTTATTCTTGTTATTAACATTAACTGTTAATAATTCTTCAAATCTATTACTAATAAAGTCTTCGGCTCTAATTCCACATCTTTCATGTTTATCGCAATATGCAGGGCCAATTCCTCTTGCTGTTGTTCCTATTTTTCCAGAACCACGGCATTCTTCTAGAAGTCTATCCATTTCCATGTGGTAAGGTAGAACAATATGAGCTTTTTCACTAATATATAGGTTTTCTGTTGAAACACCATTTTCTTCTAATTCGTGCATTTCATCAAGTAAAAGTTTTGGATCAACAACAACTCCATTCCCTATAACAGCTAATGTTCCTTTGTTAAAAATACCAGAAGGTATTAAGTGAAAAGCAAACTTTTTGCCATCAACTTCAATAGAATGACCAGCATTGCTACCACCTGAAAATCTTACAGCAATATCTGCATCTTTTGATAGGTAATCAATAATTTTACCTTTTCCTTCGTCGCCATAAAATGCGCCTAAAACTACATCGACTTTTGACATAAAAATCACATCCTAAAAATAAAAATATGCTCTTGAACGAATTTTCGAACATAAGAACATACTTTATTATGCAATATATTAGCGAAAATGTCAATAAATTTGCTAAAAAAATTGCAAAAATTACAAAAATTATATTGTATATTTTTTATCATTTGGTGTATAATCTAGGTATAAAATTTTGAAGGAGGAAAGTTATGGAAAGAAAAGTAAAAGTAGTACAATTTGGTACAGGAAAAATGGCAGTATATACTATGCGTTATGTTTATGAAAAAGGAGCTGAAGTAGTTGGAGCAATAGACGTAAACCCAGCAGTAGTAGGTAAAGATATAGGAGAATTAATAGGAGGAGAAGAAAAAGGAGTTAAAGTTACAGCTTTAGAAAATGCAGAAGAAATGCTAAAGACAACAAAACCAGATATAGCAATAGTTACAACAATGAGCTTAATAGCTGATGTAAGAGATGCATTAATGCTTTGTGCAAAACTTGGAATAAATGCAATTACAACATGTGAAGAAGCATTTTACCCAGCAAACTCAAACCCAAGCATTACAAAAGAATTAGATGATATGGCAAAACAAACAGGTTGCACAATTACAGGTAGTGGATACCAAGATATTTATTGGGGACAATTAATCAGTTCAATAGCTGGTTCAACACATAAAATTACAAAAATAAAAGGAAGTTCAAGCTATAATGTTGAAGATTATGGAATTGCACTTGCAAAAGCACATGGTTCAGGACTTACAATGGAAGCATTTGAAAAAGAAGTTGCTTCAGTAGATAAAATAAGTGATGAAGAAAGACAAAAAGTTATAGAATCAGGAAATTATTTACCATCATATATGTGGAATGTAAATGGTTGGTTATGTTCAAAACTTGGACTAACAGTTGAAAGACAAACACAAAAAACAGTACCACAAACATATAAAGAAGATATATATTCTT